>JGI24021J15306_10001526_pt1 | contig 22885 bp, 13 predicted proteins | sample Ectturendosymbi1_FD_15306 | JGI IMG/M metagenome (IMG submission 15306) | reverse complement strand
TTTCTGAATTTGGGGGTAAAATGTTTTTTTTGGGCCATAACTTTGGTTCCAGACATGCTAGAAGGTCAAGCAAGGGCTCTATCGACGCAGGAGATCATCTAGTTTCCAAAACAAGTTTGAGCCAAAATTTTGGCCTATTGGATTGGCATCCAGGGCCCGACAAAGTTGGTCAAAAAACACAAAACACCCCCACTTTGCCAGCCTCTCCCAGGCGAACCCCTCACCCAAATCAAAAATTTTTTTTTTAAATAGAACCAAGAAGACTTGCCGCATCCGTAGAGGGTTTGAACAACTCTCCAGCTATAACGGCTGGCGAGTTATAACAAAGAGTATGAATATATTGTACATCGGCTCTGAATGTGATATTATATTTTGTTACTCATGTGAAAATATTAACATGCACTTACATTGATGATCTTGCTTATATGGTTATGTTAATGACTGGTGGACATAAGTTGCAATGATGGCAAGCAAATGTTTTTCAATTATGGGTTATGGTGGAAGGAAACTACAACTAGTCACTCAAATTACAACACCTTTATTTACTGGTAATCTAGGCATATGACATCTCCTTCATGGTTTAGATCAGGTGTCGGCAACCTGCAGCATGCATGCCACAATTGGCATGCCAAGCAATTTCCTATGGCATGCAGAAGCTCTACGTTTTACATGTCAATTTTTTATGTTTCACAAGTAGTATCATTGACCTTGACTTGGTACAACAATATGGATGTAGTTGGCACATTGGATGATTTGGAACCTTAAATCGGCATGCATTTACCAAAAGGTTGCCGACCCCTGGTTTAGATGAATGCACACTTTGTTTTCAGTGAAAGAATGCAACTGGAGCTTATCAATGCCATGTTTCTTAAATAATTGTTTGTTGACATACAAAGCACACTTATGATAAGGCAGTGGCTACAAAACCACCCGTGGATCTTTAAATTTGAGACCTTATTTGACCACCTCTTGTAACGTGGCAGTAATGCACGATGAGAATGCAGTAGGCTTGGTAGAAACATAGTAAACCTAACCTTAACCCTAACAGCAGCCCTAACGCTAACCACTAAACCGAAAGTTTGGAAAGTTTTGAAAAAAGTAAAGAAAAACTGGTCCCAGGAATTGAAACATGCAACCAGTCACTACTACGAAAACATAAGTCGCCAAGGTGAGAGGCGAATCAAAAACCATTGGCACAGCAGACCTGAATCGTACCTGCTATGCTACCAGGATGTCACCACTGGAGTGACAAACTGACCGTTTTATTTGAAACACATTATGTGAGGTGGTGCAGTCAAATAAGTTTCGAAATAAGAAGATCCATGGGTGCTTCCATACCCACTTCCTTATGATGAAGTATTGTGCTGCCTGTTTTTCATAATGTTCTGCATGTAATTTTAATTGTAGGCTGTTAAAAATATTTTTTTTGTTGCAACTGAAATTAGGCTGGCAAAATCAACCTGGCTAGACTTTGGTCTGAGTAAAATTAGTATGAAGATTGTCACATACATGTTTCAGTTCACTGTAGCTTAATCGGGTGGGTTTGTCATAGGCTGCAAAAACTGAATTTTTATAATTTGTACTTAGTGCTTCCAAAGCTGGTTTGCAATGCCATCTCCAGTTGTCACAGGCATATCACCAAAAGAAGGAACACCTGGAACAAAAGTCACTATAAGGGGTGAAAACCTTGGAACCAGCCCAAATGATGTACTTGGTAGGTGATTATGTAAGCTGTTGTTTGATTTGGAGGCTATGGTTTGTATGTTATTGATTTTTGCGCAAGCTTAAACAACCAGTGAGTTTGATGATTTGATTAATTATAGTCACTTTTGTTGTTGATTTCCATTGAAGTAGTCTATTTCTGTCAATTCATTAAAACTTTGGTGTGAAACGTTTGCTGAGTCAGTACACAATGAGTTATGTTTGTATCTATAAAATCAAGTGAACTGTGCAAAATGGATATGAATGTGCAGACGTTCTCCAGAATCTTGCTGTGCATGTGCACCGTAGATTCAATCTATAGAAGTAATTCTTTTTATGTAGAATGCCTCAGAAGATGAAAGCAGCAGCAGTTAGTTTCAAAGTAGATAGTAGTTTCATAATACCCAGGAGCCATGATGACTTGTTCCTGTATTGATGTTCTTCAAAGTGTAAAACAAACAAAGATCAAAAGAGTAGTTTTCCAAAAGCCTGTCAGAGACATAATACTTCAAGAAAGATTGGCAAAAATTAAAGAAAACTAGTGTAGCAATCAGAAACCTCAGTGGCAAGGACATAAAGCTTCACACTGTGACATCAAGTAACAACAGAAATCACATGCCATGCTCACTCAATGCTTGTTGATGCCACATACATATAGGTATTATCCTTAGTGCATATTCCGTTGATGTTGTATCGTGCATTCTGCACTGCACCTACTGAGTGGTTGCATCACTAGCATTCGAAAAGTGATATCTACTTCACATTAAAAAAAGGAAAGCGGTGCAAATGGCAGGCAGTAAACTAGTTAAATTGATAAACCTTTTTATGAAGACTATAACTTTTCTGCAATGAGGTTATGAAGATATTTTGTGCTGTCTAAAAGTGCAGAAGAGCCCAGCCTCAATGAACACTTCACTGCTCGTGGTATGATTAATAGATTGTGCAAAAATAGGTAATAGGCCTAGCAATTCATGTGTGCTTTCATCATGAATAGCAAAGTCTGAAAATGCCTGTTTTGTTGAATTTATTTTTCCACATGTTGTATGCAGCATGCACTGTTTACCATAGTGAATTGATTTCACAAGGGCAGTCTTGTCGAAATCTGATCAAGTGTGCGATTACAACACAGTTTTGAGACCTGCCTTATTTTTATGGGCACAACTCATCTGATTGTTGTGTTAAACATATGCACATTGTTTATGTCATGTTTTGTGATGACTAGAGCTTGACCGATGCATCAGCATCCTGATATATATTGGCCAGTATGGCGATATTGCCGATTTATCATATCAGCAAAATTCTGCTGAAGCTTTTGGCTCCGACTCCAGAATTGATTTGGTCCATTGAAAACTAAAAACCAATGTAGTATTTGTGCAACTTGCTTGCCCCACAAACTATATATGTCTATGGAATCCAACTTTCAGGCTCCAGCACCACCACCTAAAAGTTATTGGTTCTGGCTGCAGCCATCCAAAATTGCTGGGGTTCTGGCTCCACAGCCCTAACATCAAGTAGTGCATAATATACAACCGCTACGCAATCGTCCCAATGACCACTCTATGATGTAACACTCGCTCACAAGTTTTTGCACAGTTAGCAGATGACTGCCTGCGAACAAATCAGGGTACGTGGCTATGTGTTGTGTGGATTCACAGCTTTAGTGACCCACAGGGTTCCCACACAATATTGAAAGTATTAATTTCAAAATTGGTTTCCAAGACCTTTAAAAAGTATTGAATTTTGCCAAAATGTATTTAGGTATTGAAAAAGAATGGAAATTCTAAATTGAAAAGAAGTCTCAAGTATCTGAGCAGAATTTTCCTGAAAGCAAAGCACTTCATTATTCATGCAGTGTTATGCAATGTGAAAAAATTGAGTTTCATGATTAAGAATTTCGAAAAATGAAGAGAAGTAATGGTATTGAAGTTTTTAAATTTCGTATTGAAAAAGTATGGAAAATTATTTTTTTGAAATGAGGGGAACCCTGGACCAAGGTTTGCGCAGAATTTGATGCTGTACCGTTCTTCATCACAGTGAAGTAAAGTCTTTCAACTTTAGTTTTCAGGAGTAATTCATAAATATCAGTATTGGTAATGTGAAATGAGAAACATCGATATCATGTAAAATAGAAAACATTGGTTGGACTGTGATAGATAGTACAGTAGAAATTAGATTATGGGGGAAGTTTTCATTTATTTACAAAAAAGAACTGAATGCGCGTAGAATGAAAATATGTACTTTTTTCAACAGAATTTCTTGTATTATCACATGAAGTCATTAGTATTGCTTTTGTAGTGTTCTGGCATTATTACATGAAGTCATTAGTATTGCTTTTGTAGTGTTCTGGCATAATCACATGAAGTCATTAGTATTGCTTTTGTAGTGTTCTGGCATATGACACTTTTGGTACCAGGGCTTTCCTTAAAACGCACTGGATAACAGGCAGTTTTTGAGAGCTTTTAATAATTTTGCCGGTTTCCTACAACACCTTGTAGTTGAAGCCTAAATAAGTGCTTCATTTGTTAAATATTTTTCTCTTCATAATTTTCGTATGTAAATCAACAAACTTTCGATAAAAAGATTACAATTGGTGCATAACCGTCATCAGTAAGTCTTCAGTAGGGGTCTTTACGTTTGTGCAGGGGCTTGACAATCTGAAAATTTACATTAAATTTGAAACACAGCATTTGCAAACTGTGATTCACATTGCAGGCAAATTATGATTTAACTGTATTGGCAGAGAAAGCGTAAGTCCTGTTTTTTGCAATATGTTTACTGTAATTTTTTTGTCAGGTGTTGCGATTTGTGGCAAGAACTGTTCATTAACTGTGGAATGGATTTCTCCATCAAAAATAACGTGCAGAACATCAACAGGAGTGGGAAAAGGTGACATTATTGTGATTACACGCAGCGGCGGTCAAGGAACCTGCACAGTGCACTTCACAGGAGCTCCTCCTAAAAGTGTTGGTAAGAGTTAGCAAAACCTAAGTTTATCATGCATGCAATTTAAGGAAATCAGGTTAGCTCTTGTTTGGAGTAACGTTCAAGGTTCGTTGCATACGGAGAACGGCGTTACCATCTCGCAGTAGACGTAGCGAAGGCAAGACATCTGCTCAATACCATGCAGAAATCATTTTAATGCAATAAATGCTCCTTGCGTTACCTGAAGTAGAAAATCAATGTACATTCAGACCCAAGTTTTACTACATTCTTGTTTTACCTAAGCAAGCCATACATTAGAGTTTGTCGGATGTCACCCTGTCTGACAATTGTTGATGATTTGTCATGTTCCTTGTTTATTGGTGAGTTTGACTGATTGTAGTGAACCACTCCGCTCCTAATTTGGCTGACGTGCGATCCTGGCGTCGTAGCAGTTTTTGCTGCAGAAGACATTTTCCAGGTTGCAAACCAAACGTGGACCACGGAGCGGGGAAGGCAAGACCAGACTTGTGTTTCATACCCGTTGTCAGAAACAACCTTGCTGAAATATCCTTCGAAAGTCCAGTATGGGTCAGACTTAACCGCCTTGGTACTGGTGTCGGATGGTTCAACATCAACAAGCACACATGGGGTCTCTGGCTCCATCAGCGGCCTGCGAATGTGGCGCCGAGTAGTAAACCGCAGATCATACTGTCCTGGGAACAGTATGGGGACACTCCCAAATACCAACTTCCCCATGGTGCGGATGGTCTGGCGATTTTAGGTGGTGAAACCAAAAAGTGGTTCTTAATGCATCCCCTTGTAACTTGGACTGAGTGGCGTGGGGTAGATCGACTCAAACGATAAGACGGCGACGAGGATCAAACAGACAGTTCTCTGATGTCTATGTGTCGCGCTTTGCTAAAATCCTTTTAACAACCCAACGAAGACTGTTGCGTTTTGCTAGTCTTTGCTGTGGATAACCTGCAGCTAAACTTGCTAGTAAAAACGCTTGTTCTTATCTGTTGAAGGACCTTTGGAAAGTTCTCCTGTATGGGTTGATGAAACAGAGTATGTTGACCAAAGGTTGGATAGATCACAAAAGTCCACATCGTTCGCATTAAGGACGGATCCGCTTGGGTTGAACTCAGAAGATCTTGGGTAATATAACATTCTCTTTCTCTCTGTTTTGAATATTTGGTTGGATGAACAATATCGCTATAACTATGAAACGCTGCGTCTGCATGTTGTATTCAAAATTTTTATGTCAATACTTCAACTCTCCTGTCTATTTCATAATTGTAAAACTTCTTTTTTGGAATTATTAGGGGCGTTTTAGAGTTGACATACGTCTACCGTTTGTGGTCCTCTGTTATTGATTTAGAACGAATCCTCAAGCGCGTAAACAGTTAGCGGAGATGTTTGTGAAAGGAAGTCCGGATCCCACAGACGAAAATTTCGTTCCCGCTTGGTTCCTTCTCGAAAGGCACAGAAACACTCCTTTCGGCAAGCTGAAGGTGAAAGTACTGTTTGTTTTCTTCAAGCGTTACGGACACAGAAAGAGTCTTGACTGAAAATAACCCCGGTTGGGATAGTTATGTCCATAAAATGGCGTGTCTTGTCGAAACCTGTCGACGCAGTACATTGATGATGCACTGGGTCAAAAGCTGTGATCACCCACGTGAGGTGCACGCGTCCGGACAATGTGATGTTTGAGGGGGCAATTTGAGAACAAGGTTTAATAGCAGTAATAGTTTGTTTCCTGAATAACCAAATTTATTTTAAGGGGGACATCACGACTGTTGATGGATGGTTATTGTGGGGCAGGTTGGAAGGTACAGTGTGTCATGCAGAAGTACCGTCGGATCTTGTAGCTGTGCTGCTTTTGGTTTTTATTTTTTTAAACCATTGCTACGCAACTGCGCGAACGTGCTTTGCCGATGAAAGTTGAAGATGGTTTTCCTGTAGTGTTACAACTGTTTGTGCAATAGCAATGGTTTTAAAAAAATAAATCTGATTTCGTTGATGGCGAACCACACACCTGACTGCTTCGCCAAATTATAAAACCTCATGAGATCTAGTTAACTTGACGCGTTCAAAATGCAGATCATCAGAAATAGATTCAGGTTAGTGCAAGCAATTTAATTTTGTTTTTTTAAAGCTTGATCTGGAAAATTATCTACAGATTTCTGTGCCGTGCTATCTGGGGATAGCTGGTGCTTGACTAATTGCCATTTACGCATGAAACTGAAATCCTAGTGTTTGGACCGGGTTTTAAAGCTGTAAAAAGTCTTTCAAATTATATGAAAACATTGGCCAAATTTTTTCTCAATGCAGACTTACTGAAACATTCAGGCATACATGCGAGTTGTTCAAGAATTCAGCAATTATTCTCAAGCTCATCTGACCCGAAGAAACGAACTTGTTGCATTTTGAAAAGTTTTTTTTTTCCAAAAGAAACAATTTCCACCTTTAAATGTGGGTGGTACGCATGATGAAGACGCCAAAATGGCAGGAAAAATGCAGAAATTCCGTCAGTAGCCGTTATTGGCGGTCGGTTGAAGATCAAAATCGTATTATACTCGGAGGTTGCGGTTCTACATGCAACAGAAGTAAATTGGGTTGAGGCGTGAACATATGTTATTTGCTTTTGAAGTTTTCAATACAGATAAGTTACTTAAGGACTACATAGCCACACGGGCGTCGGAAGGATTTTTTCCAGGGGTGGGCCACGAGGGAACTTTTCAAAATTTTTCTAGGGGTGTCCAAATGTGGTGAATTTTGTTTTTTCCCACTCAAAACAAAAAAAACAACCTTTTTTGCTAAATATTTCAAAATCAGGGGGTGCCAAGGCCCCCCTACCCCCCTTCCGATGCCCATGCATAGACAAATGATTTGCGACAGTTTCATCACAAACAGTTGAAATGTTGCGCGCTGCCGTTGCACCTACATGCGCAAATTTATTTTGACCAAAACAGCTTTTCTTGTCACACGTCAGGTAACCCTGACCAAATTGATCAAATATTCTTTTGTTACACGTCAGGTAACCATGGCCAAATTGTCCACAGCCTTTTGTTACACGAAAGGTAGCCTTGAGGCAAATCGGCCAAATACCCCTTGCTCCAAAAATGCAAATCTTACACAGATTTCGACAGGGCTGCTCGGCAGAGCACTTAAAAAATCAGCCACTGAAAGAACTAGCTTGGAATGTCAAGTATAAGTGTTTAAAAATTAAATTGAAATTGCTTTCGGCCAAACTCAGGTACGCCCAGCGTACCTGAGCAGGGAACAAACCTTTTGGAAAATAAAGTACGCAAAGAATGCACATTTGAAAAATCAACCCTGTCCTTCGAATGTTTGGTTGTAGGTAGCATCAAGTAACTAATGCAACTCGTCAAACAAAATTTTTAGAACTCTTCAGTCGAAACTTAAAATCGTTTTCTACTCTGCTGCCATTGTTGTGGGCGCATGCGGAACCAGCTGACGTGTGCTTGTATGCTAAACATCTCTACTCGTGTTGTGTTCGCAGGAGGGCCACACTTACATGAAGCGAAAAGCGAATCGTAACACCAACAACGCCCCGCTCAACCACGTGAAAGACAGCTTGCCCGTCTTTTTCGAAGTTCACGAAACACTTTCAGGTGAGCATGTTGTCTAATTTGCATTACTGGCAATATAAATGATGCGCACTTACCAAGATTGAGAGGTAGCATCCAATCTTTCCAGACCGCAAGGTGTTTTTGAATGAATGTTACGTAAAAACTTTGAGTGGGAATTGCGATTTTACAGTGTTTTGTCGATGCTTTTGCTTCAACTCGAGGTTGTACTTTATACTACGTTTCATTTGTTGCAAAAATCAGTGTTTTGCTAGAATAAAAATCACTTAAAATTAGAAATCCATACAAAATTTATCTGTAGGTACTCGAATGAGTTTCGCGAAGCAATGCATGACCAGAGATTCCGTTTTGAATGAAAATTTGGCAGCAAACATATAAAATTCGGTTAAATAACATCGTCAGCAGTTCCGAGAGAATACCTTGTAGCGAACGCTTAGTCTGCTGGTTCATTTGCGCAAAACTTGGCCCTCTTTCTTAAATAATCAATCGATGAATGCTGTCGTTTGTTATGATGCCACAAACTCAGCTATAAAAACGTGAAGTTCGCTCTGGGGCAAACTTATCACAAGGAGCATAAAATGACATATCTCATGTAACTTGCGAGTCCCGTCGTGTAGTGGTGAAGTCTTACGCTGTCGTAAAAAATATGGCCTTATTTTGGAAAACCGCGTCGTTTACAATTACGTCGAAGTCCCTGGGATTTAAAGATTCCATGAAATGTAAAGACTATTAAATTGTTTTCGAGGAAACATTGTGTTTCATCGACGAAGTACCCGTTCGGGAATTCGAAAAGGCTTACGTTGAAGCTAAGATATTTCTCTTGTGTTCAGCATGATCGGCACTTGCATAGCGTTGAAATATTTCCAAATTAAAGATATTTCAGGAAAGGGTTTTCAGTTCCGTTGACTGTGAATCGCAGAACAGTTTTCTAAGGTGGAAAATTTTTAAACGTGAGGGTTGTTAGCGCGTGTCGCCTGGATGCGAAGATAAAACCTTCAGTGAGCCTCAAAGTTTTTGAACGTATTTGTCTGTTACACTTTTTTTTCAGGAATTTATCACAAAATGCTCAAAGACGGAACTGCAAACAGCAACAAGAACATCACCGATGTGCTTGCAAAAACATTGAACGGTTCGTGACTTTTGCATTTATCGGTTGCCAAGATTTCTGCGTTTAGTTTGTTGCTGTGTTGTTGTCAGCATTTCGCTCCTTCTCATGTCGTTCTTGTTTTACTGTTTCGTATGCACGAATGTTACAGCAATGGCGTCATGATGAGTGATCCTTCACGTTGGTATCGTGAGAGCTGGCTCTATATCGTCCACTGCAGATAGGGTGTCACTGAATGTTTCGAAATCCGGTTTCGTTCCCATGAACACAATACAAGCGACAGGATCGCCCTTTCTCGGTTCAAGTTAGTCTCAGCACTAACGTTTGCTGTGTTGAGTTGGAGGATATTTTTAATTTGAAGGTTTTCGTGAATGCTTCCGCGGGCCATTGTAAACGCTGTGGCGGGCCACTATTTGCCCGTCCCTGGGATAGGTCACAGGAACAACAGCTCTAGAATGTCCCATAATAATACGTCACTGAGCTAAGCGAACTCGCCCAGGCGCTAACTCTACATCAGTGTACCACCAAGCCGGGTTAGCGGTTTAATGCCACCTGGTTCCTGGCCAACAACTGGGTCGCCTTTCCATGTGTGTAGCCGCTACAGAACCTGTAACGCTGGCATTTGCCACGGCATGCTGGTCATATTGCCAACCTGTCGCAGACAAGGTGACTTTCTTTGAAAGCGACTCGACTTTCTGGGATTGAACATTTCACTGCTATGCTCTTTGTCCCGAATGTTAGATCGTGTACCGCGAACGCTTGGTGAAAACCCAAGCTCTGCTGCTGGTGCTTGTAATAATACTTTTTCCATCATCACCCATGATTATGAACTTGTTGAGGATCGAAACAGAAGCTTATTTGAAAATTAACAGACGCAATTCGCTCTTCAAAGCTTTCGTTTTACTCTTGACCGTCGAACGTTAGGTTTCGCGCATTCGTACGTTTTTTTTCCAAGTCGAGGGTCCATGCCTTTGTTTTGCCTTCTATCGCTCTTGAAGATCACTTCAAGAAATTTACACGTCTCCATCTGCTACAGAGCCTACTGCACTGTTTGCTGAGGTATTGTTTACAGAGAGCAAGTATCTTATTCTTCGTATTCTTGGCATTCTTGGTCCAAACGATCGGTGCATCGAGCTAGAGAGCCAATACAACAGTAATTTCTCCAGAATCATGTAAATAAAACAAAGTGTCTGTGTTCACCCACTGTGAACATTATTCTGACAACAACTAGTGTGGAGCGAGACTTTTGGGACTGGAACAATACCTCTCAAATATATTTAGACTCTCCACTGTATAGACATTGACCGGGAATAGAACAGTATCATTGCCACAGATGCTGCCAAACCATCTTTTGCACCTATGAACAGCAGCGGATTGTGCTAAAACGACGCGGTTATTTATCAGATAAAAGACGTAACTTCCTTTGTTCCAACTTTGCACGGAAATATCATTCAAAAAAAGTACGGCGTCCTTCAGAAGGTGGCGTGTTAACTTCGTGATTGCGTTGCTAATATACAATTAATGAAAGTTGTAAAATAAGACAGTCAAAAAGTTGTCGCTATCCAATCGCGGCATTCCAATACTAACGAATTTTTCTATGTTACGTTCTTCGTCACAAACAGTCAATTGCCAGCAGAACTCCTTCCACGAACTATAACTATTTAATTCACAATATTTCGCACGTTATCACTTTTGCCCTTGTTTCATTTGCCGCGAAATCTGACACGTGAGCATGGGCGTTCGCAAGAGTGTTTCCAGGGAAGGCAGTGCCTTATTAGCAGTAGTAGCAATTGTTACGGGCCCCGCAGTGGTTTGTATGAAATTTGTTGATGCATGCAAGGGTGGACATTAGAATTAAGGTGCCCGAGGAAAACTCTCAAAAAGGGGCCCTATATTTTACACAAGCTATACAGAAAATTTATTCCCCTAAAACCAAGATAAGTCTTTCATTTTGTCTGCGAATTTGCTTCTGCGTGAAAGTACAGTTTACATAGTAACTTGTTTGAAGTCGTTAGTTGTTCTTTGTGTACTCTACACATTCAAATTAATGAGGAGCCCCTTTTGGCTCATTTGCACAAAATTTCTGCCTTATTTTCACAAACATGTGATTTGCTTCAGAACTTACTATATATGGCTCTAGAGTGATTAATAAACTATTTAACAAAACAATAATAAACTGTTGGACAGCGACCGCCTCGTTAGCCTCCCCTGATATCCGCCCCCGATATCTTATACAAATTTGGGAAATAATTTGCACACTTATTTATCGCTCATATTAACCAACTGCCGTGGAGAACGGTCATTTTCTAAACTTAAGATGGTAGAATGAACAAAGAAGCACCATTAGACTAAACAAGCTGAACGATCTGATTCTAAAGAGCATAGATCATGAACTTCTATGTGCAATAAACACTGACATTATCATAAACAAATTCGCTATGGCAAAATCTTGATAATGCAATCTTAAGCAGTGGGTTTGCTGCCTTTGACAGTCGACTTCGATACATACTGAGACTACACTGTCTGTAGATATAGCAGTGATAAAATATTTTGATGAGTCTGGAAGCATTAATTATTGTCTCTGTACTGTGATTGTGAGTTATACAGTAATGTATTCCTTATTGGTAAAAAGGTACGTATACTCGTATACGTCTTTGCTAAAAAATATATGTAGCGTCTTTGGTAAAAAAGATATTTCCTACCATAGTGTCCACCATTTGCTATTTAGGACAAGGGTTTTCGGAATTCAATATGCCTAATGGTGCTCACATATATGCCCGCAAAATTTGATTTAACGTTTGTTCACTTGTTAAAGTGTGTTATTAACTTGGGCCAGGTCCTGCGCTGCCTTAATCCGGCTCTGAGGGGAGGTTATGGGTCACGCACGGAGTGATCGAAGTTGTATTCCGTTGAATTTTTTGCAAGTTGCATTTTTTGGCAGGAAAGATACATTGTTACTCAGGCGATTGCTTCGAGCTGGGGCGCCGGAACAATGCACGAGCAGAGGGCATGAGAAAAATTGAGGGCGTCACCAAAAATCACTTCCATTTTTTGCTTAATCACATTAATGAACAATTGCATTGCCTGTTTGCACTTGATCTTCGTTTTTATAGATGATACAGTTCAATTAACCCTCAGGCCTTTATTTCTCAAACTGCTGGAAGTTGTCAGACACCAACATTGTCCATTCTATGGCATTGCCGAGAAAAAGTACGTATGTAATGCATCAGTGCATGTGTATAACAACTTTAAGCAGTGGGCACTGGGTAGTATAGTAATGTGAACACTAAATTCGACCACAGGGTCACTGTCAAAAACGTGGTTTTTGATTCCGTTAACAACGTAGATATCCGCAAAAAAACACTCACCCAAATATAAACATCTGGACAATTTTAGTGCTGTGGGGTTTTTTGGCATGTCATCTGAATGATTCAGCGTTCTCTGTGCCCACCACACCAGTCAGTGATTGCGACAGTGGCATCCAATAAATACCGGTGTAGCGTTTCATGGCTCATGAAGCTAGAAACGCCAAAATCTAATTAACAGTAAACCATCATACTTTTTTCTGTCAAACATGTTACCTCTGGAATAGAACACTGTTAATTTCTGTAGTTTACTACCACCAGTAGCGGGTGCCGACGTCCCGTAAGATTTAACGTCGTAAGTCGTGGCAGTGCAACTTGAAATGAAGGCCAAACGTAGAAAGTGGCGGATTTCGACAAATGTTTTTCTTTGTGTCGGTGCATGGACATCATGAAGAGAAGGCTAAGGAAGTCTGGATCATTTTTTCGTAACCATGAACACTGACATGCAGTAACTGTAAACCACTTTATACATATTGGCAATGACTGGTGTTACTGCATGCATATACAATTATGAGTTAAATGTTAATTGTTAAGCCGGTGTGATTTGTTGAATTGCGTGACACACTGAGGCTTGATGGAAACCAGCATAGAATTGTTAATGGTCTTGTTTAAAAATGGACACTTCTGCATTCTCTGTATTTTTTTGCACTCTCTGTGAAAGGTCAGGGGCAATGCCCACGTGTTCTGGCACTCCCTGGCCTTGAGCTTCCCCAGAAAAGACGAATGCCGTATTATCCACATCGCGGGCGACCACGCACACGAGATGCGTATTTTGTAAATAACCTCCTCTCCCACAAAGACTTTTCCGATCGTCTATAATTTTTGTTTTTGTTGAGATGTGAACCAGTTCGTCTGTGTCAGAATCCGCGTCTGTTTCAGATGCAAGTCAAAGAGCGGATGAGTTATTCAAAACCGTCCTTGAGTGCAAAGACCGAGCTGATTCAATTCGCAACACACTAAACGTACTGCAAAGGTTCAAGGTATGGTTCATTTTCGCGTTGTCTCCGTTTTCTATACAGCTACGGGCACACGATAGTACTGGGGTTTAGAAAATGGGTGTGTATGTTAACTGGAAATTTAGAAGGGGTCTCGTTAAGACTGCGTGAAACCGGTAGCAGGTGTTTTGGATACTAGTGGTATCTTTTATTCCCAACTTGATAGCTTTGTTTCTCTGCACGAAGCGAAAAATGTTTTTCATTGCGGCAATTTTTCGAAATGGACTGTGGTCGGATTGTTTTTGCCTTATGTTAGTGTAATTTTAGGTTTCGATATAAGCGTTTCGTTTCAATGTTTATGCATTCACAGTTTCTTTTTCATCTCCCGCTGAGCATAGAACGCAACATTCAGAAGGGCGATTACGGCGTGGTGATAAACGACTACGAGAAAGCGAAGTCTCTCTTTTCTGACACCGACGTCAACGTCTTCAAAAAAGGTAACCCTGCAATGTTCAATTTATGTCGCACGACAGTCGATTGACTCTTGTGTTTGAAAATTTCGAAATCCGGGCCTTTTGTCAAAAAATACGTTAAAATCGCGCCGCGACATTGGTGGTGGCGTTGTCTCCCTCGTCTCCACCGTTGTATGTCGCTCCTGAGCAAGATAAAAAGCAACGTTGTCGCGCAGGTCAACCAAGGCCTGGTTCAACCGGAGACAAAGCGCGGCCAACCGTTGCTTCCAGAGATTTGGTTTGCGTCACGAAACGGCGTAACTTGTGGTTTGTGGTTAGCATTTTTGGAGTACTGCATCGTTTGACAGTGAAGTGGTATTTCTCGAACCAGGGAAAATCCGGGCCATTGTTGTTTTGCGCGATACGATCAGTAATTAGAAGATTTTCTCCGAAGCCTGGATTTGTAAATGGGAAGGAGTGTGCGTGTAGCTGTTGGGGTGCGTGTGACGAACAGCGAGGCGGCTCGTTGTTCATGTCAACAAGACCGGGCGAGCGTTGGAATGTCTTGTCGTGTGAATGTCACTGCTTATCGTCGTGATCAGTTTACGAAGAAGTCGAGAAGCGGATTGCGGATTTTCGGGTCCAGCTGCAGAACGAGTTGCAAGAGCTTCCGTCGCCCCTCTCCCGACAGAAGAAGCTGATACGATACCTCATCGGTCTCGGCGACGCTGGCGATCCTGCATGGCAATGTCTCGAACACCAGCACGACTGGATACAGGAGTGCATGCTGAAATGCAAAGACAAATTTTTAGAGCATGGTAAACGTTTGTTTGGACCTTTCGAACCAATGTCAAGTGTGTAGTGCAGAAATAGGGAACCAATTTATTATCACGGGCCGCATGTATTGGGGAATTTCCCTGTTGGGATATTAATAAGCCGCAAAACTTAATTATCTTTATCGTCCTAACGAAAATAAGAAGAGGAAACTATGTCAAGCAGCGAGAGATATTTCGCTTTGCTTACTGTACACGTGTCTGCTTGTCATGGAGCTTCGTTTGGACGCGATATTGTATACTAACCTTGGTAACGAAAATTCTGATGCGGGTCATATAATCTTCATGCGGGCCGCAGCGTCCCTACTCCCCTGGCTTAGTGTCTGAACTTCAGTCGCCGGTCGTTCACGGTGGGTTTGTTTTTTTTGATCGGGTGTTTCCTCCTGTAAGAAGTGAAGGTTTGCATGAAGGCAACCGTTTTTGGCCGCATGCTTTGAAAATTCATTAAATTCGCCTTGAAATTTCTTGATTGCGAGAATACCGCTAAAGGAGAAAAGTCACTCTGATGCGTCAGTAACACTTGGAACAAGTTGTACCGTTCAAATATATTGTTTTGCTGCGCAGCGTCGAAATGCTCGGAGCGCGACGATGAGGCTGGGAACGTTGCTGCGCGAGAAAAGTACTTGCAGGTTAGATACTGTTCGAATCGACTTAGTGTGCTCGGCGTGAGTAAATCGGAACAAAGAGTTACTGTGCTGTTAGGTTGTTCCAGTTGGTTTCTGAAATTGCGATACCTCCAGAGATGGCTGCTGTTGGACGTTGCTTTGATTTATTCAATACTTTGCGGTTTCTTTTATATGGACTGTTACTACGATTTCGCGGTCTTCTTGATCACACTTTAAGCTTTTCAATTTTTGATCGAAGTTCGAAAGCAATTTATTTTCTTTGTAAATCTACAGTGTTACCGTCTGACCACTGGTCTGTTGCAGTGAAAACAAGACTTACGCATTCTGGTGCATAAGATCATATAGTGGTGTTTCCGCACGAAATATAGCGATATCGTCTTTTACAGATGTCATCTTTTGCAAACGCATTCTTGGTGTTTGTCTAGGCGAGACTTTCAATTCATTGATTTGTTTGCAACAGGAGCTGGCTGAGATCGCGGTCGGCCAGATACCCGAGCACTGGCATCTGTGGCAACAGTATTCAACCGGCGTCATTCTGAGCGAGACCGGAGAAAAAACTGCCGATGTCGAAAAGCTTAAAGAAACTGCGGCAAAGCACACAAAGCAAATGAAGGTCAGTTCTGCACGTCGAGTGGCGACTCTTGCTTTCATTTCGCGTGGGATTTGTCCTTTGCGTTTTTCTCAAGGTACTTGATAATGCGCGAATGTGCTTATTTTCATTTTAAGTAACTTCGGTGAGGTAATGTGTTGAATTGAATAAACTTCGTCGCTCGACGAGCGTCCCAAGTGCTTCGTTACAAACTGGATGTTTGCGAACAACGTGTTTATTCATCAGAATGGTTTGTTCAAGAGAAAATTTTACCGTGATTCGTGCTGTGCTTTTACTGCTAATCTTTGCCAGCCCGACACTGGTTCAGGCTCCGGTTCTGGGGAGCGGGCCCACGGCTGGTTGAATGTGCACGCTCACTGGATAAATTGACGGTTTGTTACTTGCCCAGCCGCCACCTTGAATTTACGATCGAACGATCGCTTATGACGGGTTTCCTCGACAATGATTTACTATTTTTGGGCTGTGGATGCACGAAGTTAGATCGTTGGAACGATGAATTCATCTACAGTAGCATAGAGGGCTTATAAAGCGCTTATGTGTGCGCCCAAGAAGTTCTTCACAGTAAATCTTGAATGCTTTTCGAGTTCACTCGAAAGCATCATACGAAGTTTTGAATGAAAGCACCTACACGCTGCATATTCGCTGAACGTCTTACCCGTATGCTGTGCCGGGGTACTTGGGCGGCATTGCTGTTGTCTCGAGCTTGTATTCACTGCGTTAATTACAGTAATTAAGTTGCATCAGAATGATTTGTGCTTCCATCGTTTAACGACCAGGCATGTTAAAATCGAATTAATTCATCACAAACTTAATTTGTATGGCTGTCTGTCTAAGAATTGGGCTGGTGAATCGCCTTAGCTATGAACGGCGTAAATGAAAGGGGGCATTGTTTTGCTTCTGCGTGCCTCGAAAGGAAATGAAGAAACCGACATTTCCGCTTACTGGCGCTTGCAATTCATATATATTGTTCATTGTCACGTTTGGGACGTTTGTATTTCACGTAAATGCAAAAGTCAGCGACTGTCATCGGGTAGCCGGTATTATTCCAATGAAAGATGCTGCAAATAATACTTACATGAAGGCGTGTTCGAACATTTGTGTCGATCGTGACCACCCGTTTGTTTTATGTTTTGCTTGTTTGTTTACGTTTTGCTTGTTTGTTAGCAACTCATTAACACAAAAGGAAAATGTAAGAAGTCCTGCCAGCTGTAGTTTTTCCCCCGGTGTTATTAACTTGTCATTTTATTCTTCTGCACAGAGTTTGCTGCGAGACACAGTAATGTTGCTGGTCAATCTTCTTCGCGCCACGCTGCTCCCTTCAACCTTGCNCGTTGACGACACGGATCAGGAACGAGTCAGCGAAAGACAGTCTTACGGCGTGTGGCCTGCCAATTACCCGCTGCCTGCTACGTTGCTCGCCGATGCAGTCAGATCTGTAAGGTGCGCATCTGTCATCATTTCAAATTGGTGTGAATAACTTTTCGTGAGGTGTATTTTTTCTACGACAAAATTATTGCATTTTCCTATGACATAAGCCTGGTTGTGAATATATTTTTTCAAGTAGTGGGCCAATGATGTGATGTTCTTTTTCTCGTTGCGATTTTTTTTAGTTTCGCCAGTTCCTACAGGTATCCCACGGGGTATTGAAAGTATTGAGTTTCAAAATTGGTTTTCAAGACCTTGAAAAAGTATTGAATTTGGACAAAATGTATATTTGGTATTAATAGAGTGTAGAAATTCTAAATGGAAACGATATCTTAAGTATCTGAGCAGAAGTTTACTGAAGGCAAAGCGCTTACGCAGTGTTATGTAATGGTATTGAATTTGAAAATGATTTTTAAAAATGTGTGGGAACTCTGTTCCTAAGTAATGCATTAATTGTTTTTTTACTGATGCAGAAAAGGTCCATTTATTTGAGCAAATCGTTGTAGCAGCTGCTTAGTGGTCGCTGATCAAACAGCAGGTAGTAGGTCAAATATACGACCAAATGAGGATTGCGCAGAAATAAACGCATGTTGATTATCTTCACTGCGTATCGCCAGATGTAAGCGCTTCTCTGCCGGTTAAACTTCGTCCGCTCTGTCCCTTCTAGTGTTGTCAGTACCAGTATTTCTTTGCTTACTAATATAAAACGCGGTACGACGTGTATTTCACAGGCAGGTTTTGAGTGATTTGTCTCTGCTTGGATTGCCGCACGGAACTCTGCAGACGCTCAAGGACGTCATCCACGACTTGAGAGCCCTCACTCTGAGCACGTTCCTACAGGAAGCCACCGAAGGTGCCTCTTCTAAATTCTTATCATACCCATCGATCGAAACAAACGTAACAAGCTTGTGCGAGCAGCAGTACGTGCGTTGGAGGTCGGGGCTCGTACGTCACGTGCCGAGAGAAAATCCCGAGTGTTTTATGTTTGTTTAAATATATACTTAGGTGAGGTATCCGGCTTCGTTTGTGATGTAATCCGGTGCGGTTTAAATGAGAAAGCGTCTTCCACACTTACGTAGCCTGGTGGTAAAACTCCCCTTAAGTTTTATGCTCCATGAGTCAGAAAAATTTTAGGGGAGTTGCTCTGTTGGGTTTTCTCCGTCACGCAGAGTTATCGAGATGTGCTTTTGTCGGAAGAAACCTGATGTTTCGATGATATTGCGTAATGTTGTTTTGTCTGAGTGTATTTTTTGCTTTTTTGTTGTTCATCAAATCTCGTTCGCTGTTTTAAATCCACGTTTTCCTAACCTTACCGCTGCATCCGGGTATTACCATGCTCAGCGACATTAATCTGTTGCAGTGTACAATCGGAAACACCTTGTAAAGCACATTTTCCTGCTGTAGTGTAAGGCAAGGGTCACCAACACGGTGCCCGCGGACACCATGTCGCCCGCAAGGACCACGTTGGTCGCCCGCGGGCCTGTTTTGAAAATAGCATTAAAATGACGAGTATCGTCATAGGCAAACATCATTAATGATAACATAAAGGTAAATTGAGCAAAATTTTCATTTTAGAAGTGTTTATCAAACTAGTAGCCCTTAGCGTTAATCGGTACACAAGAAGTAGCTCTCAGTTACATAAAGGTTGGTGACCCCTGATGTAAGGATTGCCGATCACTAATGAGCTGAATTGTCTACTTTTAGTTCATGCGCTCGCTTAGACATCTTTGATGCCATCATGTGGCGAGGCCAGTTGTCTGAAGGAGTCAACTCGTAAATGCGAAGCTTGTCTCTGGCAATGTAAAATCGACTGAAAAACCAACCTCTTCTATAAAATTTTCCAAATGCGCACCACAACAAGTCGCACGTTGCTGATCAGAAAAGTGTCCTGGTTTTTATTGGTCAAACAAAAATCGCCAGCTGCTAAAATGGTACAGCACTTTTTCGTAATGCAGTACACGGAAACACCAGTGTTTACTCAAATTCCACTAATCAATTGCCAAAGCTCCGCGTGGTTTTTAAATCCAGCCTTGAATCTTAACAGCCTATCATTAATAGCGAGACCTGTTCTCACGCTGATTTCCGTGACACCCCGCTTTCACACCGACCCATGACCGCCAAACTTGTTTCATTCTTATGATATCGCCAAAGAATCTTTCACCGTAATCACCAGCTCAGGCTATAGGAATAGTGCTGTGAATAATGCGTCGAGTCCTGAAGCGCTTTCTGTTGCTATACGTAAATATTTACGCCCGTCGTTGAACTGACTCTCGACAGAGGATGTGCAGCTGTCCGCCATGGCAACCCTTCGACGGCCACTGCGACCTACAGCAGGTCATTCCAGCCAGAGAGGGCAACTGTCAGCACGCATGTCAGAATCACGCGCTTAACACGACTATCTCGTGTACCTAAAAACGAACAACGGTTTTCAATTCGTTTCGGTTCTCAGCGGTAACCTTGCATGCAAACCAACAACTTGTAGGCCAAGCTCGTATTTTTGTTAACCTATCGTGCTTCAGGCCAGCTTACTTTCCAGGCCGAGTGAAAGCAAAACTATTGTGCTGGAATGTTTTCGAGCTCGCTTAACGGTAACGTAAAAACAGGCGTAGTGTCTCGCGCCACTTGTGCAGTTGAAATGCCACATTAATTGGACCGTGTTGGTGTCGTTCGCACCGGTGTTTGAACAAGATGTAGTTTGGACATTGGAAAAGCAGCAGAAAGGAACACCGATATTTTATCCAACTTGGAAACTAACTCCAAGCATTGCACCACACATGGAGCAAATTATGTCTGACAGCCCATAATTTAGCGTCCGATAACTTCTTCGTGGCATTTAGTCAAGTGCTGGAACTTCTGCTAACAAACACGCTTAACATAGCTGGTTGTTGTCCATAAACGTGTAGTTAACAGGACAGCACCATTGTCGACCAGGCCCATCTGTTGAAAGTGCCTGATCAGCCCTGTGTGGAGCATATGAGTGAATGTCGACATTGGGAATCCAGCGTACAACGTTTACACGCTTGTCAAATGGGAAGTTTTCATTTTTTTTCTCAATAGAAAATTATAACGTATTTTATTATCTTACTTCAAAATATAAATTTACCGGTGTGACTTTGTGTCTCTCCACTTCTGAGCACCTGGTGATCATCTCTGCTCAGCGGGCTCTCTTCTGGCAGTCGTCTGCCATTTTCTAAATTTATTATAACGTTGCAAAGGTGTGAGAGGACTGAAAGCGAAGGAAGACTGGGAAGTAAACAATAAAGGCGTCACTCAGTTGGTGAGTTCTTTTCATGCAGCATGGATTTTGCTTGATGTTGACGCGCCGCATTGCTTGGCTCTTTCCCAGAACTGCAATGCTGCCTTCTGAGCAGTTGCTTCGTTTCAATTTCTGTCTTGGTGATAATGAACCGGGTAAACCTTTTCCTTCCAGCCTACTCAGTTCAACACTTTGGTGCAAGAGCTGGTTGTTGTCTCACGTGACCTGCTGCATTCCCTCCCTGGCGAGGAGGAGGTTTTTGCTCGAGTGGCTGTTCAAGAGAGCATATCCGGCCTCTTGACGAACCTCTTCGTGGTAGGTCCATCTGTGATTGTTGACTGTGCTTATTTTCGGCTCGTGATGCATTCCAGATTTGCGGACGCGCCCCGCGCAGCTGCTTCACTTCTACGCGTTTGTTTTTTTCTGCGCGGCGTCCGCGATTAACGCCCGAAGTTCGCTCCGATTAACGCGTTTCTCTGCCTCCGGCATCCTCATCCCATTATGTGCGCGCATTCCGTTTCTTGGAAGAAATTTTTAAGTCGTCAGCAGTCTCCAACGAATTTATCCTGTAAGTGTTAGCCACCGCACGATCCATACACTTCAGGTTTTAAGGCAAAGTTTTGGTAACTTGTTTGTTTCGTTCTTGAGCGATTCGGTGGTGACTCCTGATGGCGCTAGACGTCCAATTTCCGTTCTTTTTAATTGGCTCTTGACTTTGCCTCAAAACCTGAAGTGTATGGATCGTGCGATGGTGCCTGGTTGCATCAGTTATGTTGCGATGTGAATAAATAAAATTTTTATTTCTTAGTCCTTCACCAACTGCATTGAAAGAGCTTCCTTTATAGAAGATGTTGAAGCTGAATCGGTGAAGGGGACTCCCCCGATGGTACTTTATTTCTTATTCCATTCCTTTTATTGTGATAAATTTGCATCGCATCAGGTTTGTACCTCATGTTTTCAAAGCTTGTAGACTCTCCCTGCCGTGTTTTATCTCATGGCAACGAACACAGCCCACCCTGCACCTCGTATGCGTTTGTAGCAGAACGTGTCTCAAGTGTAAAGGCCGAGTCTCTGGCTTGCTTCGTGTTCACCGACTTGCTTGAAATGCGGAAAATTTTTTTCATGACAATTGGCGGCAGGCGAAACATGGATGTTGGCTCGTGCCATGTTAATTGGCGCAAATTGAAGCAGGTGAAAAGCATACATGTGAGAAAACAGGGACAGAAGAAAAACGATTAAACAACAAATGCATAAACAGCAAAATTCATAAATACCTGCGAAATGATTTGATGTACTCTAGCAGCAGGGAATTCCACAGTAGGAGTTTTGCAAAAGAATAAATTGTGCGCCAGCGAACGTTTCGAAGGTGGATGCTAAAAGTAAGTGTTACGGTGTAAAGAGTAGTGAGATGTTTCTCTGAACATCGGTTGTGTAAAAGGGTGAAGAGCAGGTGAAGTAAATATGGTTTTGTGGGAAGACAAGAACATATGAAGTCCTCGTGTGGATCTAAGATCAGAGAGGATTTCAGTGTTGGGGGATGCGAGTAAACATCCAAGAATTTGTGCTGCAGCTTTTGAGTATGTGCGGTCCAGAAGCAAGCTATCCGAAGTAGAGCAGTTAGCGAATATTATGCCGTCGTAGTAAAAATTTGGAGGATGCAAGAGGTGTTGAGTGTTGAGAAGAACCTTTCGAGAACAAGATGTACAAGTTGCTTTTGTGCCGTTAAAAGCCTTCGTGTAGACTTTTGTTGAATGGAGAGTATATGTTTAGGCCAATGAAATATAAGACCTAAGTGCTTGTACGAATCAACTTTACTGAAGTCAAAGTTGTTGAATGTGAGAACTGTGCGAGAAACTTGGGATTTGGAAATTGGTGTTGGTCGTTGCTGGGTTCAATTTAACTTTCGATATGTTATGCCAGTCGGATAAAGTGCACAAATCCTTTGTTCAGTTCAGTTTATTTCTGCATCCCGACCAAGCACAGAATGCTTCATCAGGAATACAGGGACAGGAAGCGACGACCGTAGCTGTCATTTAAGTCA
>JGI24021J15306_10001524_pt1 | contig 22893 bp, 16 predicted proteins | sample Ectturendosymbi1_FD_15306 | JGI IMG/M metagenome (IMG submission 15306) | reverse complement strand
AATGAAAACCTATTAAATCAGTATTGGGGTAATAGTCCTTCAGTCCAATATCTGATGTCTTGTAACCTACCGAATAATCTTCCAGTTTCCTCAACCGATTCAATTTTGCTGATTGTTTCCCTAACTAGGTGTAGTTTAGTTAGCCTGCAGGCAGAACTATTAAATAAATTAATCCGTCATTTTTGCTACATATTAGCTTGAATAGGCTAATCTGTTCCACGGTAGTGGTTTTAGCATCAAACAAGTACATAAAAGGTTGCACAAGACTTAATAAAACGACCCAACCTCTTTTCCGCTCGAATCCCTTATCATCGGATTCCTAACCTACCTCTGCTAGTTGGATTCGCTGAATGGGGTATGACTGAAAACATGCGCGCTCAAGCAGCTCGGTGAGACACTCACGGTCGTGCTTGAGTGATTTACCGGATTCCCAATCCAACGCGAACACGATAATAGTGCAGTGTAAAGAGGGTAATTGAAAATCACCACCTACCAATGAGATTCAAAGTGACTATAGCCTACTAATGACAGAAAAAATCTTGCGCAAACAGGCACGGCGTCACGTCTATTTCATTTTTGTATTTTCACTTTACTTTTCCGCTGTCTAGAATAAAAGTAAATACCAAATGCAATCACCAAGTGCAAGCTTCATTACCAGTTTAATACATGTGTCATATCACGGTGCATTGTAAAGCTTCAGAGCCTACAATTTAAGTACGCTACCTCTCACCAGCACCGGGATGAACGAAGTGATTCTGCCACCTGTCACAGGCCACTGCACTTGCCAGCCCGGCGCTGCGGCAACCACAGCTCCAGACTCACAGTTGCAGGTTGTCTGTGCTTGGTTGACAGGCCACAGTGCTTCCAATACTTTGCTATAGCGACACCGGCTCTGCCAGCACTCACAGCTCCAGGCTTTCGTCATTTGCTTTGCTTCCCAAATACTACAGTTTTACTTGGAAACCGCAGTTTTACTTCAGAATAAGAGGGGTGCCTTTGCAGTTGTTTTCCAACAATCTTCTAAATCGAAAGCAGCATGTTACTAACAGAAACATGAAATGTTGTTCAAAAATATTTCTTGTGGAGTGCCACAAGAATCCGTTTTAGGGCCGCTTCTCTTTATTAAGTATATAAATTACTTGCTAAATTGTTCAATATTTACCACTTTGCTTTATGCTGATGATACATACTTTTGTTTATCTAATAAAAATTTGAATGACCTGCAATTTTCGGCGAACAGTTAACTTCTTAAAGTAGACAGGTGGATGCGTTTAAATAAGTGATCAATAAATAATTCCAAATCATCATGGGTGTCCACAGAAATTTTTCCAAGGGGGAGCAACGTAAACATTTTGCTGATCCTAGTCAGGTTGCTGATGATTTCATGCAAATGTACTTTCACGAAACGCTTTACCGTTTCTACACGACTACACAACAAAGAAAATGCCCCATGCTACGACAACAGTCACAAAAATGCCCTTCCTTGGCAGTCGTAGCCAGGTATATTACGATAATTTTCACAATAGGCTATCTGCAAATTTTTAAAGCAGGGTACTTCTTTTCACAGAAGTATTTCCATGGTCTGCAAAATCACAAATTATGATTTTATTTTACCTAGAAAGACATGTCAGTGTCACTTAGAAACAAAGAGCTGCGAACAAGTGGGATCTCGTCCAAAGCGATCAACCATACTTTCAATAAAGCATTGCTTGTCTTTGCTGATTTTTTCACGGGGAACGTTGATCATACATAAAGCCCATCATACATAAACCGGACAAGTAGACTATGTTGACAGGACTATCAGGACTATCGGACAAGTTACTTAAGTTAGAATACCATGCAGGCTTTTCAAAAATTAGCAATGAATTATAAGAAGTCACCACAGAAAACGCAGCTTTGCACTCAGTACTCATTCAGAAGTGGAAAATAAACCTTTACGATTAAGACTTATTCCCACAAGCTTGCACATACGTATTCTAACAAGCCACGGAATATACTGTGTGAAAAGCAGTGGCGAAACTGATGTGGGGCCAGTGGATGTGAATCTCCCCCCTGGCAAGCTGTATGTAAAAAGTGGGCCATCATTTAGCTTATCTTTCGGTTTTAGTAGTCTTTTGGTTTTTAGTAAGTGTTGCTTTTTTGCGCTTTTCTGAGTATTTTCCGGTATTGTAGGTGTTTAGTATAGCCATCCACATCCGGATTCAGCATCATTTTTGAAGCTTTCTCTGTGTATTGGCTAGTGGGCCCTTTACAGTGGCAAGTGTGCCCGTTTCAGCTATGTTTCCCCCTGGCTCAAACCTCTAGAGTTACGCCACTGGTGAAAAGAAGTCTACATAAGAGTAGTTTAATAAAGCTATTCACTCACCTCAGGCCAATGTTCACACTAGAGTCCTGCGCGGGGCGGGTTAACCCGCTGGGGTTTCGGGTACCCACATTTGTGTGGTGGGTGCAGGAACCCGCAGAGATATGCGTGCGGGTGCGGTCCAGGCGCGGTTTGAACTTGGTACGGGGCGAGAAGGGGATAAAAATGTTGTGCGAGTTCTGAACGTTGACTCAACGCATGTGAAAGTGACATTAGCGAAAAAGGTTACACCTTCTTATTTTATAGATTTTTTAGAGACTTCCGTTGCTTTTGAAACGAAACACTGAATAAATTTCCACTAACGATAAATCACGTTGCACAAGTTTTTAGTGGTTGTCCGTGACANGTGCAAATTTGGGACGGAAACAGTGCGGGGCGGGTGCTGGTTGGGAGGGTCTGCGGGGCGGGTTAGAAGTCTGTGGGAGCGGGCAAAATTTTTCAGATTCCTGCTGGTGTGGATTTAAAATTTGCAGGTGCGGAAAAGGAGCGAGCAAAAAATTTTAACCTGCACAGGACTCTAGTTATCACTCACACCAACAATGGGCTTTTCAAACTTGTGGAAGCATTGCTACAGATCCACCCATGCTTTTTTTCACACAGTATACAAAACTACGTTCCTTTCCGTTATCAGCAGACACCGACTCGCTGCATTGCATACCAAGATGTCTGCGTTCAACAGTCACATGCGGCAAACCGCCTTCTACCATTATTTGAAGTTAATCTTTGAAGATTTGTTGCGATGTTATTGGTACGCAATAAAGACCAACGTAAAATAATCTGCTTGCCCGATTCGCAACCTGCCTCTGCAGGAAAAAGAGCGGACATGAGTAAACTGCAAGCTCATAACTGCGTGAAACCAGAATAGTGAACCTGGCTCTTGTGCAGTGTGAGTGTCATATTGGCAAATAAACCGTCAATGTTGGAATTAAATCATTTTGTATGTCATACTGCTCATTGTTTCTTGTTATTACAGTAGTAAGTTGCACGTTATATGTGGTTAAAAAACATTGCCCTGAGGAAGCCCATTTGAATGGGTGGGCGAAACTTCGGTTAATAAGAAAATAATCGCCAGAAGGGCTAATGTATCTGCTTGCTTAAATCATTTAATCGGAATTAAGCTTCTGACTTCAAATTTTCTAGAAATTTTTGATTTTTAGTCCCAATTTCCAGGAGGGGAAATGCCCGTTTTCCCCCCTGTGGACACCCATGTAAATCATCTTACATGTTAACCAGCATAGTTTTGAGAGACACAGATAACGAGAATATTCCATTATCTTTTCAAATACGTATAAATGATGTGTTGTTGAGTCAAAAAGCACCCAAGTCCCGCGTGCGTCACATTTTTGATGAATTTTGCAAAGCCAAACTGCGCCAACCGAATGAGCCAGATAGCTGTTCAAACCCTCTACGGACTCGGGAAGTCTTCTAGTTTAGATTTAAAAAAAATGGAAACGTTTGCATTTTGTTTTTTTGTCGATGACGTCATAATTTGGGTAGGTTTTTGCAATTTTGGGCCTAGGTTACCTGCCCCTGGGCACCAACCCAACAAGCCATTTTTTGGCTCAAGTTTTTGTTGGCAACTAGGCTATAATCTGAGTCTTTGATTTCTTGATTGATTTTGTAGCGTTTCTGGTTCCAAAATGATGGCTCAAAAATCCAAATTTTGGCAAAAATACAAAAGTTACAAGAAAGGTATGATTTGCCTTATCAAGGCAATTTTTTGTCAGCCATAACTCAGCAGCAGGTAGAACTAAAGAGCTGTTCAAACCCTTTAAAATGCGGAAAGTCTTAAAGTTTCGATTCAAAAACTTTGGAAAGGTTTGTTTGTTTGTGGATGATGTCATAATGGGTGAAAGTTTACGCATTTTCATCCGGACCTGGGCGCCAACTCCAAGAGCCACTATTTTGACTCGAACTTTCATTGGAAGCCAGGCTATACTACAAGTCTTTAGAGGGTTTCAATGACTTTCTAACGTTTCCGGTCGAAAAGGTATGGCCAAAAAAACGCAATTAATTCATATTTCCTAGCTAGAGGATTAGCGGGGCTTTCACCAATTAAAGGGGCCACAGATTTGAAGGCTGTTCCCCCTCGTTAAATGGGCCACAAACGAATTTAAATTCTAACATTCTACATCAGTAACTTAAGAGTTGTGCTGGTGATAAGTTCAAACCGAACCTCTAGCAATAAGCGCCCGCTTGTGGTTTGATTCACGGCTGCGTCACAACGCTTTCAGAAAGCCAGGGTTGAGAAATTTCCGATTTCCCTATCATTTCATAGTTGCGTCACAATGGGACGGGAATCGAGCGTTCGCAGTGCATGCAGAGTGCTATATTGCGCATGCTTTTAGAACAACGATAAAACTTCCACAGTGTTGTTACCATGGATGTGCAGAGGGGAATGAACGATTCGACGCCCCCAGACATCCAAGGCAGTTGGTCATCCAAAGAGTGAATTACAAAAAGTGCAGTTATCAAAATCTTGTAACCAGACCAGGGGTACAAAATTTTCTGTGAGTGTTAGTAGCGCGCAGCAATTTTTAGTAGCGCACACGTATAAGCTTTGCCATACAGCAGTGGTTCCTTAACCTGGGTTCGATCGAACTCCTAGGGTTTGGCGGAGGCGTTTCAGTGGTTCGACGACGGTCATCTGAAACATGACTAAAAGCGTGGTTATATCACAGCAATTTTACTTTATGTTATATTGGGCAAAAATAGTGTTCCACAAAATCTTGGAAAACTACGTAAGGGTTCGGCGTGTTTGTAAAGGTTAAGAAAAACATCATTCACATGCATCAAGCATAAACGGTAAACTAACGTTCGTGCACTCCACGGTTTTGGTCGCGCGGCGCGAATGCGCGACCGCATTTTTGCACCCCTGAACTAGATACTTCTTAGTCTTACTGGTTACTAAAACGTGCTGCATGGATCTGATGAGAACATGCCTGAGGGATCATGCAAATGTATGTTAAGTGACCTGAGAGAGAGATGAAGCACTGCCACCGTAACCTTCATCTGTTTTTACTGAAAAAACATCCTTAGCAATTCGTTTATAGTTCAGAAAAATATAAAGGGCAGCAATGCATCACGTTGCGTGGTCGTACTACTTTTTTCAGATACATTTCAAAGAGAAATAATAGACAACTCTATCCCCTAACATGCCGTAAGTGCTATCGTCTTTTGGTGGGCCTATCTGATACGTACTTGAATGAATAAATGCAATATCTAATTCCTCAATGCATAGCTTACTTACCCATGAGTGGAAGAAATTTGCTTATAAACAGATGTCTCAAGCCCACAGAATAAAACAAATAACAAACCTAACATATTTAAAAACAAAAAGTACTCTTTGAATTCTTCTTAATTCAATTTTTCAAAACTTGTTTATTTCTCAAAACTAGTTTTTACTTATTTCAAAGGGCTCTGTTTTTATATTCCTCAATACTAGAATTTGGTGGGGGACATGCAATCCAGCAGTTGCCCTCGGAATCACCAGACCTATCTGTATGAGCCTGGTGGTTACGACTACAGATCTGATGTTTAGGAAAATTTTTGAGCTTTTCTAGTTTGACAAACTTCATGTTGAACTGGATTTGGTGTGGTTCTGAAGGAAGTTATGATGATTTTTGTTTGTGGGATATTTAAATAAATGCTGAATGCTTTTGCAAATTTCTAATTGCAGTTGTATAACAACGTTGTGTAAATTAGTTATTGTGAACTTTTCAATTACTGCTTCATGTGCTTTATATCACTTTGCCCCAGAAACTGAACGTTCCCACGGACATCATTGTCGAATTCAGGTCACACAATTGCTAACCTGAAACGTCTCACGGAGCGTCACTGACCTTGGATATTTCTTAGAGTAGTGGATGGCGTAACACATTTCATTCATAGCAGTTTCTTGAAGGAACAATCGACCAATTTTCAGTAAAAGCAAAGAAACTTTTTCTTTAAGTTAGATAGTTACAGGTAAAGCATCAAATCACAGTATTTCTTTTATTTTCGGTCAACTTTTCAGGGTGTTATATCCAAGAAAATGCTTTGGGATTTTGCACTTTATTTTTGTCTGGCAGTTTTGTATAATCATTCGCCTTCAGTTTTCCATATGCATTCTTCTGTCTGTTCTTCTTTTTTATGCATTCGTGACTCGTGAGTCTCCCTCAGTCAGTCCTTTATGATTTTTTATTACTCAAAATTCTGGTAGTGCATGCTCCAGAAACCCCTAGTCCCTACAGCTCGCATCAGCGGCGATTGTAACCAGACCTGATCAGAGAGTGGAACAAGCGGGCGCGCTGGATTTGGCATCTTCAAAAGACTCTGACAAACCGTGGTTTAGAAAACAAGGTGCAACTCTGGCCAATGCTATCCTGTGTTATCAGAACATTTTTGTACCCAAAAGATTTGTCTTTTGAAATTAAAATTCATGCATATTTATACAGATGATCAGGGAAATTTTTGGTTAGTTTTTGCATTTTATTTCACTAGTTATCGCTACAATTCGAGAATGCATTACCGCAATTTGGAGTGTCCTAATAAAACAGTTTGAATGTTCAATCGTGACCAATACTTCAGATGGACTAGCTTCAACTATTAGATTCTTAACACTACGGTAGTTAATTTTCAAGATTCAAAGGTCCTAACGTCAATTCTGTGACGTCACAATCAAAGGAAGTTTTCAGACGGGTCTAGAAACAACTGTATGCANGCGATTGCAGGGCCCGAGTCAGCTTTCGACGCCCCTTTATTTCCAACACATTCTTCGCANCTATACTGCCATGAACGGGCTGGGCGGGGGCGCCAAANCTGAGTTTGCCCCNGGGCGCGGGAAACCCTAGGTACGCTACTGTTGAAGTCAAAGGCATTGCGACCTTTGACCTGCTTCATGCTCACATTTGACCTGATGTAGTAGTTGAGGGGTCATTGCGCAATAGGCATGTTGGAATCTGGCAGTATGTTTGCAGAAATTACGAAGCACATTTGCGTTTCAGTGTTGTCTTGTTGACAGGCCATCGGCGATAGTCAANGGAGAGCAACTTCTTTGCACATGCCATATGACTGGCTGTTTGGCTTAAATAATTATAAATGTTGCTTTTTATCTTNTTACGTTACGTGCCTTTGGTTGCCACGTAACCAGTAGCGTAACTGACGGGGTAGGGCAGAGGGGCTATTTGCCCTTCATGGCAAGCTAAATGTAAAAAAACGGGACCCCACTTGACTTATATTTCGGTTAATGTTCTTTTGGTTTTCAGTAGGGTTGTTTTTTGCGTTTTGGAGTATTTTACGGTGATGTAGGGTTTTAGTAAAGTTATTTACATCTGGATTCTCCATCACTTCTCAAGATTTTTTTCTGGGAGTATTGGCCTTTGGTCCCTTTCAGATAAGTTCTCTTTTGGCTGAAACCTTTAGCTACGCCACTGCCTGCAGCTCGTCTCATATAGGTTAAACACGTGGGTGTCGAAGCAAAACAAAGGTGGGAGAAAAAACGATACACTACGGCAGGGCTACTCAATTATTTTAAGAAAGGTTCCATTTACCAATATCAAAAATTTTCGAGGTCCGGTTGCTCCCATAAAATCATGCAAGTGTGACATCTCTTGGATTATTCTAACAAAAATATAACATTATAATATAATACGACTGCATATAGACATATATATATATATATATAAATCCGGTAAATGGATATACATATTATCATAAGTTGTCAACAATATTTATTGTTCTGCTGGTGGGAGTAGTGGTATCTTCTGCTTTTTGGCAGTTGCTTGATTTTTGTTCCAAGGTAGTGATAGCGAGTAGAAGCAATGGTAAAGGTTTTTATTCGTCATACAGATGCGAAACTTGTTCTTCATCAAGTTCTGTTTTGCAAGCGCGGACTGTCAGCAGCCAGTGGCGTAACTAGAGGTTTGAGCCAAGAGTGAAAACGTAGCTGAAAGGGGTCCATTGGCCACTGTAGGGTGGTAACTAGCCAACACTCAGAAAAAAAAGCTTGAGAAATGATGGTGAATCCGGATGTGGATGGCTATACTAAAACACGAAATCACCGAAAAAACTCTCCAAAAAGCTCAAAAAACTACTGAAAACCAAAGGAATACTAAATCCGAAGTATGAGCTAAGTGGGGGCCCGAGTGTTACATTTAGCTTGCAGGAGGGGACAATTGGTCCCTCTAGTAGCAGCAGGTAGACCCAGACACAGTGAGAGTTTCCAATAAAAGTTTGCAAGGAGTGGAAAAAATTGAAGATATCTTCTTTTAACAAGAAGTTTTCAGAATCAAAAAACATTTGTTTCACTGCTATATTCTACTGGAATTCAGTTACTTCCAGTTTAATTTTTGCTGCCTCCACACCAGTGGTGTCAAGTTGCCGGAGCTCCACTCCGCCACCTTCATCAGTGAATGATGAATTGTTGCCTACAAATATAAGCGAAAATGCCCAGCAGAGCTCCGGTACTTATGAAATTTCCACTACATCCCTGGTCCATACATGTGCATGTGTCTTTTGGTTCAGTTGAGAATTCTGTAATGTCTGTCTCTAAAGAGGGTTTTGAGGACACAGCAACAACTGTTTTCGAAAAGAAAAGTTGCCAAAGTTCGGCAATGTTGATAAACAACTTTTCAAGAAATTGAATATATCTGGAATCTTCTTGTTTTTACTTTCCCCAAAATGACTCGGAAAATGACTAAGTTCGTTTTGAAGGACATGCTTGAATATATTAAACGTTTTCTGAAAAGGGCGCATAATAGTGATTAAATCAAGAGTAGTACGTTTTTCTCCTTGCAGTTTTATATTCAAGTCGTTGAGGTGTTGCACTATGTCAGCCAAAAATCCAACAGTTTCCCTTTCTTTATCATTTCCTAAAAAAGCTGAAAATAACTTAGCTTTTCTTCACATTTTATTTTCTTCCCGTGAAAAAACAAAATTTCCTTCCCAAAGGACCAAAATCTCTGCAAAACTCTTCCCTTACTCCACCATCTTTCAGAATTGTGCACAAGTAAATTTGTATAATTCCATTGTTTTCGGCAAGAAAAGGTTTCACCGCTATTTTCTAGCCTTGAATCCACTATTTTCACCAGCATAGACCTTGTAGTGACGAGCTATTGCTAAACAAGTATGACGAAACAATAACCAGATAAAGATAACAAGTCCAACTCGGTGCGCTGCAATATAGCTGAACAACAGCTTGATTGACAATTACTCATACAGTTGACGTGGAGTTGCTTCAGAAGTACGGCCAAAAGCGCAACATTTTGGGATAAACACTTTTGGGTATAGAATAAACTTTTGAGAGGCTGACAAGGTCCGCCAGTCACCATCCAAAGGTCCGAATTGCCGCCATTTCAGTAGCCCTGCACTACGGTAAACCGGTTAGGAAATAACTTGCCTCGCTTCGCGAAAGACTTATATTTACTTCATTTATGACACAAACCTTTTTAGAAATTATTTTACTGCCAGAATACAGGAGATATTCAGGTAAATTGAAAGTTGCAGCAAGCAAAAGTATTAGGACGCAAGGTAGAAGGTTTTTGTACTATACTAGACAGACGTAGCCTATCGCAACTACCGTAATTGTAATAACAAGCTGCAAACCATAAACATGACGGTGGAAATCCTATGACTGATCCAGCCATGACCTCTATTTTAGGGAAAAATTTAAACAACTTTCAAACATACTTCGTGATTAAAATAATGGTTACTTGGTGATTAAAATAATGATTTACTTTAGTTCCTCTTCCAAATTTTCGTCTGCAGCATGAACACCAACATTCGGATCACTTTTTCGTTGCTTAAGACGTTTTGTATAAGGCTGGTGACATACTCCATTTGAAATCTCTCACTAATTCAAGTTTAGGTGTCCAGCACTCTCCATGTATAGCCGTTTCGCTGCCTTCTTGACAATGCTTGTTTTGCCAACAACCTTTCCTTCGCAGTGTCCGTTTCAACGAGTTTGTTTTTTTTTAACGTGATCAACAAGTGAAAATATTCTTACTACTGATCCAGAAGAGCGTGGAAAAATCATAAATCTGGCCATTGGATCAAAAAACATTCCAAAATCCGAGTCATCTAAGCGGTCTTTGACTTTACTCAGATAATACAAGAAATCTGGGATAGGTTTATAGGACAAGGACACATCTTTAAACTGTCGAATAGCCTCCACCTGATGTACAGGCTCATGATGAGGAAAATTTAAAGCCACATTTACTATTGAACTATGAAATTTTATGAGATCTTGAATTGCAGCTGGATATAAAATCCCTAAACTGACAACAACTCCTTCCACCAATGGAAATCGTTTTCACATTTGCATGCATATGGTTTCTCGCTACCCGGGACAAAGTCAGTTTGGGCGGAAAAGGTTTTGAAAGAGTCATGAACCTGAAATTTTTGACCTGAATTTTCATAATTACGTGCATGGAGATGTTCAGTTTATAGGTCGAATTAACATAAAACACTTGTAACAGTAACTAAAAAGTTCACAATTATAACTAACATGCTCAGCGCTGTTGCACAGTTGCAAGTAGAATCTTGCAAAAGTAGCCAGCATTAATTTAAATACCACACAAATAAAAATCATTATAACTACCTTCAGAACCACATCAAATCGATTTCAACTTGACGTTTGTCAAGCCATAAAAGCTCAAAAACTTTCCTAAACATCAGATCTGTGGTCGTATTAACCAGGGTTGCGGAGTCGGACATTTTACGTCCGACTCCAACTCCTACCTTCCAAAATCTTCCGACCGTTCCAGAATTTCCGACTCCGACTTCTCAACATCATGTGAATGAATTTTGGCTGTCAAGTGTCAAATATTGACAAAGAAACGAGCTAAAATTATTTAAGGTATAAGCATTTTGTCATTGGCGCTAATTGCATAAGTTAAGGCTTTGAATTAATCTATTTACTTAAATAATATTTACTAATCATGAAAATTAATTCTGGGGATTTCCGAAGTCAGATAAAAAAACAACTCCTAGATTCAGATAAAAAAACGACTCCTAGTGTTCTTATGAATCCGACTCCACCCAAAAAGCTCCCACTTCTTGCGAATCCGACTCCGCAACACTGNTATTTACAACACACTGTAAGCTTTGCTCTGAAAGCATGCGCGGTAGATTGAGGATAAACTACAGTATTAGAAGAAAATTTTAAAAAATTTCTTTGGATGTCGTTGGAGTTTGACGTTGTCTTGCATTTGAAGATGAAATTTTTTGGTTTACTTCATCGGCATTGTTTATTGCAGGGGTGTGCAACCATGCAGCACTGCCGGGCCAAATGCACATAAACAGATTGGTCCACGGGCCACAGCTGCATGTGTCAAGCTCTGCGGATGAGACAACTCACTGGCCACCCACGGAAAATTGGCAATACCCTTTAAAAACCGTACTGGTACTGGTTGCTTTAAAATCTGGCCCATCCCGCGAGCCACCAAACGTCAGCACCCGGGCCACGGTTGCGCACCCCTGGTTTTGTGGGAATGAGCACCAACTGGAAAAAGACACATTAAGAAAGTCATTGAAAGTTGTAGGAGTGTCAATTTTGGAGGATATGTTTTTACCGATATTGGAGAAGTGAATATTTAGTTATTCACAATGGTTCTGATAGTTAAAGCCAGCAAATGCAGGTCGTTTTTGTATTGTTTTCATGTCGTCACAGATAGCAGCAATTGCTAAAACTTGTTTACGAACCTTCGCATTGTTTGTTGTGAGCATGCTCGCTACCGTGAGACTGGAGTGCACCAGCAACACAAGTCAAGGAAGCTGGTTGCGACAGGTTGCAGCCTTCCTCGTGGGTTTGTAAACGAGATTCTTTTCACAGCAAAAGCGTTTTCAGGACATTAATAACCACGAGTAACTTGAAAGCATGGTTGAACACATATGAAAAAGGCAAACAGCTGGCACTAGCATTGAAAAATGAAAATATGCTGTGAATCATTGTTCTCTAAGATTACCTCTTTCTATAGTAAATACCGCTAAAACGTTTAGAAGTAAAGAAAAACAATTTATGTAATGCTTTTCATCCGTACAGATCAGAGGCCTCCAAACATTTTTGCCCAAGGACGACATAAGCTATTACACAAAAGTTCTAGGATTGCACATGAACTCACGGTCCAAAATAAAAAAATGTTGAAACATGAATACTGTTAATATGAAAAGTACATTGATTAAAAAGAATGGTGATACTACTTTTTTTATTTCAGGATAGTGGGGAAATGTGGCCTGGGATGAATCTAATATTAACAAAGACCTCAGACTGGGGCAACTTATCAACTAAGCTTAGACCAGCCTGAAGCGCAGTACTGCTTAGCCAGCTGATATTCACGTGGCCGTCTTACGTATTTTCATTATTTCGGGATATGTTCCATTCTACCAAATCAAACGCTTTTTCGTAGATATGCTTTTTTTCATTATTGAGAGTGTCTTTGCGGGAAGGATGAAATGACTTCGTGGGCCGTAGTTTGAAGACCACTAGTATAGACAGTAAAGCAGCATTTTTACAACGAAAGTAAAGAACAAGATCCCTGACGGATAAAATAGTACATGTAAAGCATGTCTAAAGATCTTTAAATTTACATGCCATGCTATGTACTAGTCCTAGCACTCATAATGCTCTTGTTGAAATCATTTCTAGCATAAAGACGGAAAAAGACAACAAGAATATGAAACGGAATTGTTTTTAGTTTTAAAAGATAATACCTTTATCTTGTATTAAACTGATTGCTAAGGAATCATTTTTATGTTTATGCCAAAACAAAAAAGGAAAACTATTTGATCCATATTTGATTAAACCCAATTGCCAGCTGAGCAGCACGGCGAGCAACACCGCACGGCAGTAGAGAGAAACACCACACGGCAGTAAAGGGGTGATCGCTGATCAAAAGCACGCAGGCACTTGCAAATCATAAGCCTTTTAAAGCAAACCACGCAACATTTCAATGCATCATTTTTTTAAAACAAGTATCAGTTTCCGTACCATTTGAAACATCCTTTTGCTCTGCGTTTTTTAAAAAATAATAACTAATATTCCAACAATGCTAACGAGAGGTTCAAATTTCTAACTAACCAGTCAGGGGGATTTTACCCTAAATTTCATGCTGTCATCCTAAATGTCCTTTGGCATTTTTCAATGAAACGTGCGTTCTGTGAACAGCAGTTAACCAATTTGCTTTAGAAATAAAATTGAGTGAAAATTGCAATTNACAACTAATTTTCATTTTCCTTTCCCGTGTGAGCAGAAACATTTTCGTCTGGTCAAGATTATGTTCGCTTAAGAGATGTGTTTATGAAATGCATGTTATCAAAGTTTGACGATCTGCAACGTGATTGCTTACGCGTCAGCGTCGCATTCCAAATGCTGTGGGCGACTGGACGTGGGACGCTGCCAATAATCGAGCACTGATCACCGACATGCACTAAGTCAATATTCGGTTACTGATTAGCTTCTGCAACAACTCTGTAAAACTGGCTCGTAGCTTATTTTTCATCTTTGTGGAAACAAGTAGGGCGAGAAGCATGGTTGACAACAATTCACAGTATGTGATGGGTACGATATGCATTTAATAGTCCTCCCTCGTTCTGAAAAAGGAAATGGGACTGGTCATAAACGATCATGCCTCGTAGTAAAACTTTGCCGTGCACAATAACTGCTTGTAAAGTGCTTTCCGAGAGTGGTCCTTCCACGTGCTGGAAATTTGTTGCGTAACAAAGAGTATAAGTAGGTTTGCTTGCGTGGATGCTGCACGTTTTGTTTAGAGCTAAAGAAAAAGTATGTTGTAAAAACATCTAATGTGAAAAAAATCGGAAAGATTTTTGGAAACGAAACTGTGTTGCAATCAATAAACATACTAAAATGTCTATCAGCCTTCTTGTTGCAAATAAATTAAAATATGATTTATTTTTGTAAGATTTCGAAAAGGAATTGCCTGAGTTTTAGAAAAATGAGAGCAAAAATCAATCTTGTATTTATTCACGTAAATGAATTAAAGGCTATAATTCTTTCCTATTTTTTACTTCGGGCACATGCTCTATATCTACAAAATGGCAACATTACAGAAATGTTAAGGTGTTTAAATTATCTGCATTTTTGTTTTATAGCGAAAGTACAACATGATAAGGTTAAAGTTGCTTCTTTGTTTTATGCTTTTTGTGGAAGGTGAGTTAACAAGCAAATATGTTAAAGATAGTATTACAACTAACTCTTTCAGAATCGTAAGCAAACAACTTTTACGTTGCTCGCTATTTTTCTACGTCTGCAGTGGATAACAAACTCTTCAAAACGTTTTGCAGAAAAGTTCGCACTACCTTTCAAAATTGTCGTTTCTTTCAGGAGCAAAGAAATGAGCACTTAGGAACAAAATGAAGCAGTAGTGAGAGTCAAATGTTCATCATAAAAACTGCAAAAAATATTTTGGATACAATTTTAAAAATCGAACATTCACAAAAACCTGGAGAATTTTATTAAAAAACACCCGTCCAAATCTCATTATTTGGATGCCGAACCACACGAAAAAATATGGTAATTAACACAGCATTGGATATTTGAGTTTGCAGACATGACGCTTGAATCTTTTTTTAGATCGCCTAATAAGATTCAGTTTGAAATTTATTTTGGAACAAAGCTCGTTTCACATTTCTGTTATTGTTTTTGTCCGACTACAAAATTTTATTACGAAGGCAAACAACTTTCACAAGAAGATTCTATTTCAATAAGAGCTGATGATGCCTACTTTGTAGGCGAAATATATACTCTGTAAGATCTTAGTGTCTGATTCTGTGCTGAGAAAGGTTTTCTTTCAATAGGCAACTTTCACAAGACAGTTAATTGTTGCAGTGTAGAAGAAAATTTACTGCATTTTTTGGAATTGTCGTTAGCTTACAGAGTTTGTAAAATATACAAAGCAATTTCTAATTTGAATTTTAACAACAATTGCTTGCGTAGAAAGAAATTGTGCTTTTTTGTAATTTACAAGCAAGTCAGTTTTCAATTACACCATCATTTAAACATACAAATAGAGTTAGCTGGTTTTGACAAAGTTAAATTTTGAGGTGATTTGTTGCAACCAAATTCAATCTTGGAAGACAGTGATATTTTTAGCAGCATCTACCATATTCCGGTAAACTCAAAATTGTGCATTGGTCTGTATAGCGTTTTCGATGCCTAGTAGGTAACGAGAGATATGAATGAGTTTCTTCAGCCATGGAAATTTGGTGAGGCACAAAAAACAGTTAAACTCTAAAATAAAACGCTTGATAAACACTCATAGACAAATAGAAATTCTATCTGTTTTTTGAATCAAAAACGTTGTTAGATGCGTAGAAGACTTAAACTGCAAGAGTACTTGATCTCTACTCCAAAAGATTTGTTTGAAGTATTCTCAGTCGTTTTTAGACACTCTGCTTAAAGCGCGCATTTCTGCAACTGCAAGCATAAATGGCATTCATTCAACAAAACTACGCACACTAAACGTAAAGTAATTCAAATTTAACAAAATTATAGGAAGGTTTTCACTCCTGCTGAGTCTCGACAACAAAAGGGATAGTTGTTAGTGATTGCTATCGAACAACATAATTACATTTTTATACAGGAGCCTTCTCCGCTTGCCCAGACGATTGGGTTCAAAATGGAGATCATTGCTACTACATATCGTTCAATTATGGAATTTTGCTACCTTGGCATGAAGCGCATTCCAAATGCGAATCCATGACTGGTAGCCTTGCAGTTGTTGAAACAGAAACCGAAAATGTGAGTATCGAGCACAGGCAGCTGTTTTGTCTGGTTGCATCGTTTGCTGCACTTCGCAAGAGAATTCACTGTGTCCAAGTCAAACATAATTTACTCAGACATAACGAATTCTCTAGCTGCGTCCCCGTCTACCATAATAATCGATTGTCATTTTCCGCCTGCTTTTTCTATGCTTACTCGCCGCCGTGTGTGCTTTGTGGTGCAACGCTTTCGCTCTTCTTTCGATCCTTATTGACGATGAAAACAGTGTTGTTTTTTTGAAAAGTCCAATATGTTTCCATTTCGGTCATTGGTTCGTTCATAATTGTCTCCTATGCGACTTTGCGAAACATCCACGTTTCACTCTTTTTCAGTAATTTTGTTCAAACTAAGGCAGACTGCCCTCATCTGAAATGTTCTTAAAGCATTGTTGTTCGTTGTTATACTGTAATAAAAAAATTACTGACGTGAGAGTTAAAACACCGTGCATGTCGAATTAAGCACTTGTAATGAGGCAATAAGTCTCGAGCAACTGAAGCAAGTTTGCGTTCATTTTCGGGCTTTATGATAAAACAACGGACTGAGTGCTGATTGTGCTTTGCAGAATTTTTTGTACACTCAGCTGGGAGACCAAACTCGAAATTGGATAGGCTTGCATGATCTGTCCAAAGAAGACACATGGCAGTGGGTAGATGGATCAACATTAGATTATGCGTAAGAAACTATGTGTCGAATGTGGTCGGATAGAAGTACAAGTTTTCATAGGCAGCCCTTCTTGAACCTTTGGGCAGTTTTTTGATCTGGAGTAAAACTGCTCAACGTGCAACGTTCTGACTCTGCATTACCTGCGACAAGATTGAACGACCTCGTAAATGTGTTCGTTCTGCGGGTGACGCAGTAAAAAGCAATAAACAGTTTGCCAAAATTTTATAGAATATTTGCGCAATGCTTTTGCTAACCAACAGTTTGAACTTAAAGGTCATGCTAGATTACGAGTGATGACAGGGAGCTTTATACTGCAGGGTAAGACCAATACTTTTATCGCTTTTTTATTTGGTATCTGAACTGTACGGTAAATAAACGCAACGGCAACACCTATGCAACGAGTCTTACTGACAACAACTAAAAGTAATTTGCAATTTTACAAATGAAAAATTGTTGCTTTAAAAGCAAAGTCACGCGTTGTTGTTTTGAACTCTTCAAGGTTAGGCTACCTAAGCGCTGTTGCGTATCGCGCCGACTGGAACCGAAACTGACGCTTTAAGACAAACAGGCTTAATTTTGTAACCGAAAACCAAGAAAAAGTGAGAAATTTTGCGCACTCCATCATAACAAACTCTAATTCAGCAAAAGCATCTTGCTGCAGCATTTCCTAACTTAAGGCTACTACCTCCACGACTCTCCAGAGATAAAGTGCAGATTAGGAAATTAAAAAATGAATGAGTGCGCACGGCAAATGCTAAATAAAATGCTTTTCAGAGGAACTGAAGACACGACACATTTAGGCTGACATCTGTTGACGGCATTACAACAGAGGTGGCAATGCAAACATTTACAGGGCATGGGCAGAGGGTCAACCTGACAACTGGGAAGATGCCGCTGCATCGCAAGAAAATTGTGTCGAGATCTTACAAGGCAACGGAGGTCTTTGGAATGACGCAAGCTGCAACATTCGTTCGAATTTCATTTGTGAACGCCCACTCAATGTCGGTAAGTTCGCCTATGCATTCTTTTCGCAACGCATTTTCAAGCCACATATAATAAATTGCATATTACAATAGATTTCATTGTATCCGTTTAACAGCAAGGCTAAGATTTGATAAAATTTTCACCAGCTCATCAGTCTTAAGATCGGCGAATACAACAACTCTATCAGAAATTACAGATCTCACTGAAAAAAACACGTTTTTGCCTTTTCAACCTGGTTTGACGTTTACAGTGGAGTCTATGCTACCAGCAGGCAGCAGCTGCTTGTAAAATGTGCGAGTAAAATGGAGTCAACGAATTGAAAACCGCCAAAACCTGTAAGTGCTTTTTAGTCCGTAATTAAGACACGCAAATAAAATAATTGGCGTTTTTGCGAAGGTTGGTTAGAATTTGCACTGTTTCATAAACTTGCAATCATTAAAGTGACGCGTAGGAATTTTCAACGATTAAAAATTCCAGCCAATTTGGATGAGTCACACACAGTACAGTTCAGTCGCACGTGGCCTGCACAGCTATGGGTACCTGGCCGACAGTTTCGAATTTTTCTTCTTGCTGCAGTATATTTCTAACATTTCTGGAAAGAACAGTTCGCATTAACTTCCTGTTCGTGTTGTTGACAAGTGAAGGAGGGTATTCGAGGAAACTGCCTGCGTGTCATGCTGTGTTTACATAACTCTGCGAGGATTCTCACTGTACGTATCAAGATTCAAGTGACTACTTCTGATCTGACAATTGGTGCAACTCACTCTCAGTTTCAGTGATAACAGCGGCGTGCATTTTGGACTGCACTTGGGATATTTTCTCTGCAATCCGCGCTAGCTTAGACTTTGAGTTCGGTAATAACAGCGTAATGCTTTCTCGTTTCGGAAATGCCAGACTAATAGTCATGCAGTGTGTTTTAAACTACAATCTGCGTGTTTTCCTTCATTCAAAAAGCCTTGCGTTTGAAACTGCAGAAGTCTTACTTTAGTATTTCATCATTTCACCTGCAAGGTTTTGCTTGCAAATTTGTAGGAATGAAGATTGTACTCAACGCGAAATCGATTACCTAGTAAAATGTTTTGTGAGCGGATTTGGCTGCTTTGCTTTTGTGGTACTTCGTCACTTGAATCTTGTTGGAATAAATGGGGTTGGCTGAATAGTTGAAACATACTGTCTTTCCCCAACTCTTTGTGTCTAAAACATGTTGTTCACACCAATTTGCCAAATATGCAAGTCCTCAACAAGCGATCTTCTCATTTTATTTTGAATAACATGCAATTAATTTTTTTATTCTTGGCGCTTTGTTGTTTCTATTGCATTCATGTTCCTTCTTGGTTTGAGTCACAAAATGCTTGAATAAACCTGCCTAAACGCGTGACAGGCACGCGTGCGTCACGCATTTGACAGGTCGTTGCAAGGAGTTTGTGTCGCATTGAAAAGTTTCTTTCCCTCAATTTGCTCTTTTTGCAGATGACACTCTTTCTTTAGACTCTAAAAATGAGGTAAACAGTTAAGCATGGCATCTTTAAAAATTCTTCAAAATTTAGGATTTCATGCAAAAGCTTGCAATCTAATCTTTTGGTGAAACAAAGTGTTTCATGTTACCATTCAGAAATGACTCTGTGAAAATGGACACAACGTATGCAACAGTGAAACACTAAGTTGCACTCCTGGAAATCTTATCATTGTGAGGGTTGTCCCTATGCCCTATGGAATTTGAGAGCGATCTTGTTCTTGATCTGACGTAACTTCCCACAATCTATTTTAGAGCAAAGTGCTGACTGGAATTGTCAGAAAACGAAGGGTTTAGTGAAAACTACACAATCACTAAAAACTCGCCAGATTTCAAAAGGCTTTATCAACGAAAATCTCATTTTTGTTTAGAGCTTAGCCTTAGAAAATTTGTCTCATGTCAAAAGCCCGTTTTAACAGTAGATTTGCTCTTTTTACTCCACAGAACCACACCCCAAGTGTCAAGTATCAGATGGTTGGAAAGAGTTTCAAGGGCGATGTTATCGTACATTCGACGCCAAGTTGCCATGGGCCTCTGCAGAAAATACATGCAAGGCAATGTCAGCCAACCTAGTGTCAATCACGAGTGATGCAGAGCAACTTTATGTTGCTAACGAAGTAAACGCAATGAATCAACATATCTGGATTGGGCTGTCATCGGTGGTAAGTTAGAGCACTTGATATAAAAATTAAAAAGTTTTTGCACAAAACCAGACGTATTTTATCGCGACTGTACTCAAAATAATAGAAAACAGGTTGTGGCTGGAAGTACCGAAGCAAAAAAGATATTGAAATTAGATTCTAAAACCATTGAACACGTCTCAGAGTTCCACGGTGTTTATTTTTCTATTAAAACAACTGTACTTAATGAACCTTGCCGGTAAAACGATCTTATTCACAATAAAGAGTGCAGTTCAGTGGGTTGAGTGTTTTCATCAAAATATCCCGCTTTAAGACAACAAAATTTACGAAAGTTGAACCTTTTCGTCTTTTGATTGGGAAAACTTAATTCCAACTACAACTGCGTATTTCATATATCCTATAAAAAAGCTTGCCTTCACTTTGACAAGAACAGCAAATTATCGCTATGTTTCTAACAAAAATTGTACGTATCATGAGCAGCAAAATATAACTCACAATGACGGCGATAAATATCCAGAAGTTATTGCAGATTTCAAAGTAACTTTCACCTAGATTTGGGGTCTAAAAACTTGGTATTTTTGAAGATTATCTTAAAAATTAGCTTTTTTCACCAACGATGGAAACTCGATGTATTTGTAGAGGCCTGCTTTTGTGAGTCGCTGTCTCGAAGGGTGCTAGTCTCAGACTTGTTTTATTTGTCTAGAGACTTGCAAAGTTTTATTGATCTTGATATTTTGCACGAAATATCACATTAAAGTCATGGTTTGGAAAACCATTTTTTTGAATGTAAGGTCAGCACCAGTAAATCTGGCCATTGTTACGTGGTCACATGATACAGAAAGAAAAGAAGCGTTCGTCGTTTTATTTCTCAAGATTGATAAGCAAAAGCATCCTTCTAGACCACTTGGCAAGATTGCCGAAATTACTCTACAAACCTCTGTAACTAAACGTTCATTTGAAAGCAAGACGTCTCAACAAGGAGTGCTCGTATTATTGTAATTATAAAAATTAAGTTCACATTTATATACTCGATTGCCTCAACTAAAAAGAAGCGTTCTCTGTGGGAAATGCTCTTGTGAAGCACTTCCTTTTTGATAGAAGAAATAGTGTGTGTTTGGACGGGCATTATCCATCATTTGAATAAATAAACTTTTACCCTAATCGCTTTTTGGTCCCTTGGAAGTGTCACGAGTAGTCCGTGGGAGCCCAAGGCCGCTTGATCAGGACCGTGGGCCACGCGGCTACTATCCTGATGAATGTTAAAATAGCGTCAGGCCAACACCAGCACTGCGAATGAAGGTTTTTCTTACACCCAGCACCGAGCACGAGGCTGGACAAGCCGCAGGAACCGCTTTTTCTTCGGTATGACCCGACCGGGGAATCAAACCCAGCCTATCACTTTATGGTGCGTGCTCAGGCCACTGTACCACTCAGCTGGTTCGTCTGCGACTTTGCTGCTAAATACCAAATATTATTAATTGTGCAAAAGCACATAATTTTACCAAAGAATGAAATACAAACTGGAACAGCAACACTTTATCTAAATGGCATATGCATCCAGTTTTTTGAAAAAGTTAAGTATCTTGTCGCAGAGCTTCATGCCTTCCCGAGGCATGACAGTGGCATTAAGAGATGAGTGTAATTCCTCTAGTCTCAACCGTGCGGCAAACAGTTTCAAAAGACCCTTGCCTCAGCTCAAAAGGACATTAAATTATATTTTGTTACGTGTTTATTGCATGCTGCAGTATCGCTGCCAATTTTGGAGCTGGTACGCATAACTTTGGTAGTAAATATCTGTGTATGGCCTGCAACAATGCTGGTGAAATTTTGTATAACTTTCCAAATAAAGCAAACGTTCGGCATCATCAGGTTACCACCTTCTCAAAAGAATCATTGCCTTAATATGAAAAAGCTTAAACTCTTTTCAGCAGTGGGCGCCTTTGTACTGCAGAACCGTCGCCAAAAATTCTTCAGTAAGTGGACTTTACGTTTGTGCATGGGGCTTGACCCTCTAAATTTTACAAAACTCAATTGATTTATATTGTTACAAATTTCAGTTTGTGGGAGGAAGACCGCCAAAACCCCCGTGGCGACGAGACTNTGCCCATATGATAAAGACCAATACGTTTGAGGGAGAGAAAGGAAGCAATTTGAATTAATTAAATGATTAATTTGAGNTTTTAGGAGTGTGCAAGGCCATATAAAAAGCTTTAGAAACGCGAAANAAACGTAGGTAATCACCTGCTTCAAAGACTATCGCTCTTGAAACGAAGGTGAAAACGCATTGATTTGGAGGTTGGGCGGTAAACTTTTCAAATACGCGACCTTGAAGCATGACCGCCATTGCAAGAACATTTTTTCGCTAGGGTCACGAAGACAACAAAGCTTTGTATTGGAGCAGCGGAGAGGACTTTAGTGACACATCTTACAACAACTGGGCAGACGGTAAACCAACCCTCAGCGACACTGAAGATAACTGCGTTGAAATCGACCCTGGCACATCAACGAGTAAGATCGAAGCTCATAATTTTGATCCCTATTTTACTTCCAAGTGTGGATTCACCAAGTACACGATCTCGATTCAGCAGTGTGTACGATTTTTTCGATGCTTTTTGATGATGTGTGCGCAGAGACCATATACAAAACCGCAAAACGACAAAAAAAGCAATTAAACACTGATTCTCTTTTCCAAACTTTTTTTGCTCTTTGACCCAGTGATAAATGACTGATATTCCAGTGTCGAATTTAATGTACNTTTTCAAACAGATCACACACTCTTGGTAAAGTTTCTGTTTGTTCAATATTTCATNTCGGTAAAAAATTCATTTGCATTTAGTGGCGTANATCATCTTGCCAGCTATTCTAACTGACGTGGTNATTCATCTCATGGCTTACTTTCTGCCAAGCTTCACGTTGATGGCAACCTTGAAAAAAATTCCAAGCTACTAAACTGCACGCATACGTTCAAAATTTT
>JGI24021J15306_10001521_pt1 | contig 22912 bp, 14 predicted proteins | sample Ectturendosymbi1_FD_15306 | JGI IMG/M metagenome (IMG submission 15306) | reverse complement strand
TGAATCTGATTCACGCTGTCCTATGCGATGATGAAGGCGTTACTCAGGCTCGCGGCTGTTAGAGACACGAAACAGGCAGGGGAGTTGAGAGGTGACATTGTACACTTTATTGCCTCGAGTTCTGCACTGTTTTTTTATGACGCAAAACGGCAACATCTATCGACCATTAACACAAACAGCGACTTGTCTTTCACGACGATACAGCAGCAATCATATCGCAGAAAACAGTTAATGAATCAGGCAGACGACAACTCGCTCACGGCACTACTGACGAAAAAGAGCAAGTAAGGTTCTGCGAGATCGTAAATACATACACAGAAAGGTGAGAAGAAAAACGCATTCAGCGAACGGCGTGAATATTGAGTCACGTGTTACGTAAAACGCTGTGTGAACATGTGAACGGTTTGTGCCCAGCCGGATGCCTCAATGAGCAGTCTATTGCAAAGCACTGGTTCCAGTCCGTACGTACTTGTCCATATAGTTGGGCCACTGGCCGCAGCACTAGACATCAACGTGAAAACTTTAAATTCAAGAAATAGAAAAAATGCAACATTCATCTAGTCTGAACGTAATCGGAAATGGCTGAAAAAATACAAAAGTAAGGATGTCAGCAACTTGGTTTAGGAAGCTGCCCAGAGTGCTTCATCAGCTTCTTGCATAAAAAGCATATCGTCCAGGTTTACAAAAAAAACTTCAATGGTTTACTTCAACGTGGACTGAATGCTTCAAAAATAATAGCGTACCATGTCGAAACACTTTTTCCTTGATGTTTACTAGTCTTTATGTGTTTTTGTTGGGGAATAGTTTAACTTTAAAGATTAATACGTGATCCAAATTATTTAATATAAGAATATAAGCCAGCTGCTTGCAAGGGCATTTGCCTGTATAACCAGACATAGGCGTAGCCAGTGGGTGCCTAGGGGGCCATGCCCCCTACAATTTTTAGAACATGTAGTCATTTTGTGCTTTGAGAAGCGGTATCCTAAACAAAATAGTGCTATTCGCCTAAAATCAAACATTTTAAACTCCAAATCTCCCCCCAACTTTTGAAAGTACTTAGATACTTTGTATACTTCGTACATCCAGGCTGCATCATTGCTGTCTGGCTGGTGCTGTTTTCAGACCATCCCTGATGAATGCACGAAAAAAACGTGTTTAAAAAACTGATTTTACATAACGCAAGTACTCCATTCTTTTTATAGTGTAACCAGCTTCAGCTGCGCGTTGTAGTCCCTCTTAACACCCTGCGTGTCCGTTTCAAAGGAACCCAGGCAATCATTGACAAAAGGTTTAACAAGCTGATTGACCTTGAAAATTACCTAAAACGACCGATCTTCAAAGAAGACATTCAGGTAAGACCGGCAAATTGCCTTTTTTGAATCATACAAACATTTCTTGGCAAATGAAAGTTTGCCCACGCCGGGAAAACTCGCGCAGAAAGCTTTTGAAAAACATTCTTTTAAGTGTAGCTCTGACGTATTTGCTAAGGCAGAAAAACTTTTAGCAAAACGTTTTGCTCTGTTTTTTGTTTCAGAACATGGGGTTTTGAGGCAGAAAACGTGTAAAATCTGACGCTTAGCGAGAAGAATGTCGCACAAACCTCTGCCAGGCCACATTTACAGGCTTGTCCATGGGAATGGTATTCCTATGGGAATCCCATGGGAAACGTCCCATGGGATGGGACAGGCATAAATTGCTAAGGGATGGGAATGGGATAGATAAATATGTCTCGTGGACAACCCTAGGCTTGTCCATGGGAATGTCATTCCTATGGGAATCCCATGGGAAACGTCCCAAGGGATGGGACGAAACAAGCATAAATTGCTATGCAATAGGATGGGAATTTTTTTTTTATTTTTACCTTCAGGCGACACGCCTCATATACGAAGCTCTTAACCAGCAGTTGCTCGACGAACTTCCCAAGTTGCTCGTTTTATCCGATGAAGTGCTGGTGACGTGCGTTGTGATCTTCATCGAGCTTGTGAGGAACTTCCAGACAGCGACACTTATGGTGGGCTTGAACATAAGAGCGAGAATGTTTTCGTAAAGAGAGAGGGACGCACCATCTATGTTTCACGCATATCACCTTTAGCAAAAGTTACTTAAAGTTTAAGACACAAAAATAACTTTTTTACTTGCAAGTTCTTTTTCCAATGTGTCATCCTTGTATGCTTTCTTCCCCAATGAGACGTATGACAGGAATAAACTTAAACGCATTCCCGTTACTGTCGATACCATTGCAAAAAGTCTCCAGATTCATACACGTCACACAAGACCAAAGAAACAACCTTCAAACAAAATAATGAGAAAGAATTATTGTAATTTTGATGATTTTGTACTCTACTGGCAGACTATCATCCAAACAAGTCGACGATTGTGTTGCGCTTCTGAGGGGCTTGATACTTGTGAAAAGCTCGTTTTTCCATTTTAAGAAACCTGTTCATTCTTTAAAAAGTTGAGACACCTTAAAGTGAAACTTCTTTCATCACTTCAAGCTCAGCAATTTTAAGCTTGTATTTATTGCAAAGCGGTTTTTATAATGTTTGTGATCACGGCGGATACACGAGGCACTTCTCAAAGAATAATGTTGAGATCGCCCAGAAGAAGCAAAGATATTTAAGTTTGGAAAACCTCGTTTGTTAAGAGTACGAATGGCTATAGAACAAAGTGGAAAACTACAAAAATTAAAAAGCAGCACAAAAGAGCACACCAAAAAACCTAACTTACCTCTAAAACCAAAGACTTATAAAACGATTTCCTTCAAGAAAACAACGATTTGCATACTTTGGAGCATCAAAACCTAAATCTTAAAAATCTTACTCTGCAATTAAATCTACTTGAAGAAAATTGATTTTTGTCACAAGCAATTGTGCGATGTTATCAAAATTTGTATGTCGGTTTGGTACAATTTGCAACCTGAACTGATGATTTTCTTTGTTTAGTAATTTTAAGTAAAGCAAAATGTTAATTCAGCAAAAGTTGTCTTTATCATTAGTGGAACATACTTATGTGCTCCCTTTGAAAGTCGTTTAAAACTCAAACATATATCGTTATAACCAATAATTAAATTCATTACTGAAAATACCAACCATTTCTTCCCAGACACCCCCAACTAGAACTGATCTAAGATTTTTATAGGAAAAAAGTTTGAATGCTTTTTTCTGCTCCTAAACAATGCAAGCAAACACTTTTTGCTACAAGTGTCATATAACTGTAAGCGGCGAAACAAAATCTTTCTGATAGAGGATGGTAGATCTGCACAAGCCCACAGTTGAATATATGTAGTAAGTGGAACAGAAATCCGCTTTCTCTCTGAATTGTTTGCCACGAAATGCAAAGATGTATAAACCTCTATAACCTTTTCGCAACAGGAAAGTTACCCTACAGCGCCTCCTGGTTCTGATAAATACGGTAAGTAAAATATTCCTGTCGTTGATTGCAGAACCGTCGCCAGAAACTCTTCAATAAGGGGGCTTTTACCTTTGTGCAGGTGGGCTTGACATTATAAAATTTGACAAAAACTTCACTGATTTATGTGTTTCATATTTCAATTTGTGATTCTTGAAGCTTTGTTTGGGGGACTAAGCCCACTAAGGGCCCCCGTGGCAACGGGACTGGTTGAATGCAATGTCCAAAGGTTCTCTTGGACTTGGCTAGTGCACTTGGTGATCCGTGCAGGCAGAGCTTTGAACATTGTAATCTTTAAAAACTACTGGAAACTGCTCTGCCGTCTGTGTGCTTCATACTGCAATCCAATTGTTAAAAATCAGCAACTTTGTGGTATCGTTATTGATGATCGAAAACGTTAGGAGATTTAATGGCAGTTTAATAAAGTGGCTTTCCCTTTGCTTGTTTTGAGCTTTTTAACACTCCTATCATTTGCTTACCTTGAGGCTTACTCTCCAAAGAGCGTTTTCAAAATACAGCATGCCAGAAAATCATTTCTTCATCCAAAATATGAACACTGTTTTTACACTCAAGGGCACCACATTTCAACTTAGTTTTCTTCATTGACAAAAGTCATTCAGAAAGGTTGTCTTGTGTCTGCTGGTTCTGCAGTGCAATATATACATGAATAAGAAAAATACTTTCAATGACGCTGCACATGCACTTGGGCTTCTAGTCAACAAACAAAATATTTCAATATCAACGAATTTAACAAAAAAACTCTTTATTTCCCAAGCCATGCTTTGGGCCAATTGTACAGACAATAATGTAAGCCAGTAAATGAGCTGCACAATTTTTATATTAAAATCAGCATCAAGAATGCTTCTGGATACGTTTCTTCTGATTAGCTACCATGAACGTAGGAGAGTGGGGACATGAGAGGAAATTTCCCTCCTTGTTCTTCCAAACGAGGGGCAATGGGGCCGCAGTTGCCTTTGAAATAAACAGTATCATAGAATTCCATGGTCCATTCAGATGGAATTGACACTAAATCACGGCAGCTTTTCGCGCATGCTGAAATTTCAGAATGGTTTCATATAGTTTCGCATTATTACAGTATTTTTGGGGTCAAAATTGTTGCGGAACATGTAAATGCGACAATCATCCCCTTTATGTGTGCGCTTTTCAATTTTAAACTCAAGTAAACAACTTTCTACGCACGGTACGTTAAAACGTAACAAAGCATAAAAACCTAGCAATGCATTAAGCATTATAACTACAGCAAATGATTCACACACCACAGCCATCTTGTGTGAAAAGTTTTGTAGTGCTTAGTTTCAGTGACTGTTTGTTGTTGTAAACAATTCATGCCATATTTATTAGCATCAGTTTTATTACTTGTTTCTTAACAACAAGCATGTCCGTTTTGTTTGCTAGATCTATGGAATTTCCATACATGTCTTCTAAAGTAAAAATTTCGAGTTTTGTCAAATAAATATTATTTTGGAATGAAACAAGTATATTGGTTACAACTTTTTTAATAAGTTTCCATTGTCCGCAATTTGTTTACTGCCCCCCCTGCGCTATTTCTGCTCCGGCTCCCCCGGCGGCAACCACAATTTTGTTGAATTTTGACGTTGTAATTTCTTCCGTTACAAGCAACTGAAATTCCTCTCTCTACAGGAATTAAGTTCTGTCGTTAGAAAAACAAACATGTTTCGATCTACAATGGATGGAGTTGAGGCTGTGGATTTGCCAGGACTGGAAATCATTTCCAAGTTCGTCAATGCTTATCACGAGGTATTTATATAGATTAATGCGTGTCGTGACTGCTGGGTTGTGTACAAGCAGTGATTGCACTCCACCTGTTCTGCTGTGTGCTTACCTTGACGCTAAACGCAGCACACTCAATTAATTGAAACAAATAAGATTTTTAACAGCATTTTATAAATTTGTAAGTCAAAAAATTTATGTCATTTAAAAAAATACCTCTGCATTCATTTAAGGTTAGAGAAAACTGAAGTCAATAGCAAACAGTGAGCGTCTCAAGCAGAGCCGGAAGAAAGCCGCCCGTATCCGCGGCCGGGGACGGCCTTGATAAAACAGGGGCCGCCTGTTTCAACATTCATATTTATCTAATACGTCAAAGAAAATGATCTTCCCACCACCTATAGGTTCCTGTTATCTAAGCCAACCGTTGCGAAATGCATTGTGGATAGCGTATTTGTCAGCATTTGCCTTCGTAAGTTGCCAGTTGTGTGGGTAACGTTGCTGAATCCAAGTTGATTGTAAGCATTTTTAGTATGGGCTAGTCTACGGTAGTAAAAAATTATTCAGTAAATTTAGTTGTAGACTAGTGGCGTAACTAGAGGTTTCAGCCAAGTTTTGAAACGTAGCTGAAGGAGGCCCACTGGCCACAGTACGAGGCCAACTTGCTAACACTCAGAAAAAAATGAGAAATGAAAGTGTATCTGGATGTGGATGTTTACACTAAAACACGAAATCATCGGAAAACAGTCAAAAAACATCCGGAAACCCAAAAAAGAACAACCTATTGAAAACCAAAAGAATACTGAATACCGAAATATAAGTTAAATGGGGACCCGGTTTTGACATTTAGATTGGCAGTGGGGGAGATTCGCACCGTTACACCCCCGTCAGGTATGCCACTGTTGTAGACCTGAGTTGCATCCTCTCATTTTACAAGATTAGAACATCCGGTTTCCAAGGTATACAATCATGTAAACTCGTATTCGTAGCCCGTGCCTGTAATATCCCGTGTATCTTGCAGCAGAGTTGTCCAATGAAAACTCAAAACTTTTTACCAATGAGAAATCCAGTTATTTAACCAATAATACTGTAAGCTTGTGGTCAGCATGCTGTGGGCCTCGGCCCAATTGTGGACCGTTCAGCACTTTTTATTAGGCCGCGCAACACTTATTACCATAGGCGTAGCCAAGGGTGCCTAGGGGGCCATGCCCCCTAAAATTATCCGAAGATATAGTCATTTTGTGCTTTCAGAAGCGGTAGCCCAAACAAAATAGTGTTATTTGCCTAAAATCAAGCATTTTGGCCCCCGCCCCAAATTTTGTGACCCCTCCCAAATTTTTGGGCTGGCTACGCTACTGCTTGTTGTTGTATGTCGTGTGGTATGTAAAAGCTAAAGTGCTGCGCTGGTAGCGTGGTATAAAACATAGGCTACTGCAAGTGCCACAACTGTAGAACATTGATTGTTTGACGTTAACAAGGCATTGTTGGTTTATGACATTAGCATAGCATGTTATGTTACAGATACCTGAAAATAACAAACGTTTGAAATTGGGCCTTCAAAAATAAGCACGGGCATTATGACTGAAAGGGGGCCTTGCGGCCATCATAACAAAAGTTTGCCGATCACTGCTGTACGCAATACTGTTGAGCGGAGCTTCAGCAACTTGAAGTTAGTCGAAACGTTTCAGAGATCAACTATGACTGATGAGAGACTAACAAATCTGGCAATGATATTTATTGAAAGTGAAACTTCAAATACATTAGATGTGACTGAGTTGACATAAACATTTTCATCTTTGAAAACTTAGCAAAAGTCATTTTCCTAGCTTGAAATATAACAAATACCAAAATCTATCTGCTTTATATGTTGTGCTGATGCTGTAGAAACATGCTTTTATAAACATTTGTTAAAATAATTCGACGTTTTTGTTAATATAAATATGATGTGTTAAATGCAATATATTGTATATTGTGAGCCCCAAAGTCCAGACTTGTGGGGGACAACCAAAACCGGCGCTGGTCTTAGAAGGAAACAGGGTTATTCGAGGTTTTAAGAAACAGACAATAGGACCCTTACGTTATTTTCAAAGTAAGCGTTGTATGCGCTGGATATTACTTGAATGTTGAATGTTGTTCATTTGGATAAAATTTTAATGCTGTGCTGCATGCAACACTGTATTCCTAAACTTTTATTAACAAAGGTTATGAACGACAAGACAAAGGTTATGGCATCGGTTGGAAATTGGGCGCATTAAGAAATTGTTTTTGACAGAAAAAAAAACTTAAACATCGCACCCCACTGTCTGAAAAACTTGAAACATTTCGTCTTATACGTGATTGCTAACAGAGTGTAATTACCTCACATCAACTTCGTTTACATCGTTTGAAGCGTGTATGCATCCTTTACAGGACCAACAAGTTTGAACATTGGAACTTTTGCCACGGATTAACTACCTTCATGTTTTATTAAGTCGTACCATTCATCAGTGAACCTGTGTTGCAGTTTGCAGTCAAGTCGTTTTCTGCAAATGCCAATCCACTGGCGAACTTCTTCAAATGCTACATGAAAGCCCATGAGGACCAACCTATTCTAACAAAAGATTACAGTGAAGTAAGTGGAACTTACAAGCTCTCTGCAAACATGACGGTCAAAGGGTATGGTAAACGCAATGTTAATTATTTTAAGACTGTGAACCAGTGGTTGTCAAATTGGGTCCGCGGTCCTTTTGGGGTCCGCAAAGCAATTTTAATAGGGGACCGCGTAACTACTGATGTGTTATAAACGTGCATTTCAAGTGCAGCTTTGATTGCGTCTTTTGTACCAGCACCGCGCAATGCTGCTTTCTGACATCACAAATAGCAAGGCATCGCCTGCTGCTTTTTGCTGAATTGTAATCGAGTAAAAATTTGATGTTGCGCCAACACCACAAGGTAAGCACCTGCAGAGGCGACGAATATGATGCGTCTGATTGATATGTGATGGTCAGCTGTGCTATATTGATCGTGGATATTTGTAAAAGTGCTCATTCCGTTTCCAGCAACCTACGAGTGTGAGACAACCTTTTCTAAAACTACTCGCAGTCAGAACAAAATTCAGAAATAAATTGGACGTGACACATGATATGAGAGTTGCCCTTTCCAAAACAGAGCCACGATGGAAGAACTGGTGGAAACCAAACAGGCGCACCCATCCCACTGAACTGTACTTGTTACATATAACAAAAATTTAAATTTCGTTTTTGGTCCTGTTTGCCTTCAATTTGATAGTGGACCGCGAGACATCGAGAAATTGGCAAAGGAGCCATTATGCAAAATTTTTGAAAAAGTTTGAGAACCACTGCTGTAAACTGTTGTGAAGATTTTTACCCTGCGAAGACTGATATTTATACCGCGATACTTTGTTAGAAACAATTATGAGTGATTTCGTACTTGCTTGGTATTTGCAAAATAGCTTGTCGACCGTAAAAAGATTGGTAAAATGATCTGCCTTTTCTCAGCTTATAATCTTTTTCTTAGCTCTTCGGGATTATGTCTCAATCAGTAGACAAACTCACCTGACAATGGTGTTGCCTTCCGTTTGCGTCGATCACACCAACGGTCGTAAAAAGTTTTAAATTGGAAATTGTAAGAAGAACTGTAAATAACGGTTCACCCAAAAATCATTGTGAACAGACGTGTATAATTTTATTGTTCATCATTTTCAGACGGTAATGAAAAGCATCGAAATCTGCGCAGCAATAAAAGCATCCTATGGTTTTAAAGAGTATTAATACACATTAAGTTGATGCTTATTGTAAATTGAATAGTTGTGCTTTCAGAACAAATCGCTGAGGAAATAAAAACAAAAATAAAAACAATTAACAAACAAATCTTTGCTTAATTACGAATCAGTTGAGCAAATAGAATGTTGGAGCCTTTGGAGACCGTTTTCACCTATTATCCTTACAATGTGTTTAATTCTTTGGCCTGATGCTCCGTTTTTTTTAAAAGGTGTTGAATTTAACATTAAAAGCGTGGTTTCCAAAACGTTCTCACTTTTCAAACTTTTTATATCAGGTTCTACTTACCAATTATCCTGCTAGAAGTTTATATGTTGCTACCAAAGCTCACCAAACATCCAATGCCTCCGACTTACCTTGCGCAACAAATCAGCTCCTTGCTGTCGTAGAAACTCATGATTCAATGGGAAACACTGATAAGTGGTTGGTTGACGATGGAGGTTGGTGTTGTCTTTGAAATAAGTACTGAAGGGTAATGTGGCTTAGCAAGTTTGGCGGAAGTGAGTAACGTACAATTCTAAATCAATAATTTTCGGTTTTGAAACATTTTTAAGCAAGTGTTTGTCAACAGCCCACCTATGCAACAACTAGCAAAAGCTCATATTGTTACTTGAAATGATCAAGGCGCTTCATACCTAATAATGATAGTTACACTTCCTGTTAGCACTCTGTTCAATTCATAACACGTAATGATCTTAGTTATCGTGCGAAATATGGCAGAATCAATAACCTGCAAATCATTTCTGCACCCTGTCACACACCTATCATTATAAACGAGCTCTTCTTTTTTGTATCTAGTTACAAAGCTATTGCTATACGGCAACCGCAAGGAGATCTCTTAAAATCCTTGCAAATCGATTTGCTTAAAGCTCGCGAGATTTATCTTGAAATACATCGACTATTTTTTCAATTTCACATAACAATCTAGACACATCTATTACACGTTAAATAGGTTGATTAGGCGTTAATATACCAAAAAGTGAAATGCTCTCATCTTCGTCTGAACAAATATCTAGATTTTAGCAAAATATGCAAAATGCAAATGATTTTACAAACGCCAGAAAAGTTGACTATCCTATGGATGCTTAATGAAAAAAGAAATAGGTTGGTCAAAATCTCTGCGATTGCATTGTGACGTTGATTTGTGGAATTATTAGCATTGGTTTGTGTGGCCTAACTTTGTTTCCAACATTTTAATATTTCTCACACTCCAGCTAGAATTTCTGCTTTTCTTTGGCAAAATGCTTTTGAAAGCTGCGCATCTCTCAGGAGCCATTTGTTTTCCTTTCACAGCATTATCAAAAGAATGATTTTGCATTAAATGAAGCTTGTTTTTTAAAAGAATTTTAAGTTTGTTTGTGCATTTCACGATTTCATCTTTTACAGAAAAACTGGGAATACTACCGAGCTCTTGCCTTCGACCATTAGATTTGTCTCATCTTTGTACAAAACAATCTCAGTCAAGACAACTAACATCAGCATCTCCAGATATAGGGACTCCTCAACCTCGGGAGCGAAACTTGACCAGCCTCAACTCGGAAGAAGTGAAGATTGTTCCTTCGGTTGGTCTCGCCACCAGCGCAGACGACCTCACGGAAACTTCGAATTCCCGATCCCACGATTTTAACCCCCTTCCCCATGATTTGAACCCCCAAACCCAAGCTGTGACCTCTCAAACCCAAGAAGTAAACTCCCAACCTAGCGATTTGAACTCGCAAACTCCAGATTTAACCTCCCCCCTTCAAGATTTAAACTTATCAGGTGACAGCGAACCCGATACTTCAGACACGGATTATGAGCTCTACATTACAAACGCAGAGAAAAAAACAAAAAAAACACTTAAACCACCACCTACTCCACCTGATCTTTCTCCTGTTCTTCCTCATCCTATCCCTACTCCTCTTCCTCCTCCCCACCCCTCTTCTTCTAAAGATAACACCGAGGTATGTCTTTCTGGCATGTAGTAGGCTGAATAGAATAAATCCAACATCCTCTACACATTTATTGTTGCAGTAGCCATCAAGCATAACCAGTTTGAAGCAAAACAAAACACTTTCAAACACGTTCATATTTTTGGATTTTGCTAAGGAACAAAATCTTTGTTGTAACAAGTCTCGACTAAGGAATTTATTGTATTAGGAAAATTATCACATTTGCATTTGACATCTTTGCAAAGAAAATATTTTTCAATCAACACGATTGAGCAGTTTTAGTCGTGGACACTTTGAAAACATCTTTTCAAACATGTAAGCTTTCCGAAAATTTAACCACCAGTTCCGTTTTTCTTGCTGATAGCTATCTTTATTTAAATAAGGCTAACAAAATCAAACTGAAACAAGTTTTATTGACTTTTCAAGCGCTTTTGTTCGTGTTGTTTTATCTCAGCAAAAAGTTCGAGAAAGCTAGTCGTAAAATTTGCTTGCCACCTTTCATGCTCTTAAATTCCTCTGGTTTATCAAACATTTTTACGGTACCCACGCCTCTGTAAAAGACTGTTTTTAGAACAATTTCTTTATTTTTTTCTACAATGCCTTCCTATTTTCTCTTGAGCAATAAATTCATAATCTGCAGTCTTACAATTTTGCACATCTATGAATGTGAGCTTTACAGTAAACATAGTATTTCTTGTGTATCTTCATGTGTACTGCATTGGCTTACGTAACAGTGAAACCTACTTACCGGCATCTTTACGTTCAGCGGGGAAGCTAACGTAGTAATAGCAGGGAGCTAACATATGGCCTTGAGTTTTGCTTAACAGTTAAGGTGCAAGTTTTGGTGACCTTTCAGTCAGGCATGACAGTGACTATACGAGCACCTATGCAGCATTGATGAACTAATGCATACATATTTTAAGAATGTCTTTTGAAAACTCTACGTTTCGTCATGATATCTCTAAAGTCAAATCAGTTTGAAACAGGCTGTGGTCCGGAGAAGTTCGTCATCTAATCACCATTTACAAATAAACAGGAAAAATCGCCGCTTTCGAGAAATCTTTTCAGGTTCAAAAACTTTTTGCACGATCTTTTACGAAACACCTCACGACCCACATGTAAAATATTAAGTGTGTTTAAACCTTTCTTCCAAAGTATACGAACTTGACTATTTCCAACGGCATGTAAGGATAAGAAATTTGTGTTTGAATGTTTTGTTATTTCATTCAAAAGAACATGCAAATTGCTTCAAAAAGTAACGAATGATTTATAGCAACATCAATGTCTTCCTCAGCAAACAATTTGATTGAAAGAGGGATGTAAACCTTAACTCAAACTCATTTACTGCGTGCAAACAAACTAATTATTTGTACATAATGCACTTTGGTCAATAAGAACAACGAAAAAACAAATGAAAAAAGTAAATAAACTTTGAATTCGGATATAACTAAAAACCTCTTCTCATGCTATAAGCTTTGCTTCGTTTTTAGCAACTCAGGCAATTTTGGTAAACGTGTCGAGTATGCCTCCCAGGACAGGTTGTTGCATCCGACTAGCGGTATAAACTACAACTCCATCAAAGTGATACAGATTTCGAACGGAATTTTAAAGTTGCACGTCTGACTTTATTGTACGAAAGCACCCGGCACTGCAAGAATTCTAAGGGTTGATGCCAGTCTTTGTCTTTTCTCCCTAAACTCTGCATGTTCCCGGCTTCGAGTCCTCGCTAAAGCAATGGTTGAAGCTGAACGTAGAGATGTCAGCCGATGTCATTTAATTTGCTTTGAAATGACAACTGACAACTGTTACTATAAACAGGAAGTTTTTAGTGATATCATTCAGCAAACTTAATATTCACTGAAGATGATGCATGGTCCTAATGCAACGGTACTTATTCGCAAATCGTTAGGTTTTATCTTAAGAGTTTTACGGATCAGTAAATTTCTCCCGAAAACCAGTAACGCATACCTTACCCACCAAAATTTTAATTATTCTGATAATTTTAACTTTTCAATCTCAAAGGTCACAATGTGTTTCTTGTGAAATTATTTTATCTTTTGAGTGTTGTGTTTCTTGAATTGTTTCAGCTGAGAACGTCATTTTCTCCTTCGCAATGTTTGAGCTCAAATAAAACAACAGTCAACAAAACATTATATTGAGAATGTGTTGACTATTTTTTAAATGGCCAAGTTACTTTCGTATTTCTATTTACATCACCAGGTCCTTCTTGCCAAATATCCTTCCAGCAGTTTGTATATTGCCACCGGTGCTCATCAAACATTCAATGCTACCGAGTTGTCGTGCGCTGTAGACCAGATGTTTGCCCTCATACGAATTCCGGATCAAATTGGGAACAACGACAAGTGGCTTGTGGACAACGGAGGTGCGTATTTTCTTCCAAAGTTGCATCCGGGGGATGTAGGTAATGCAATTTGGTGGTAGTAACTGAGTCCGTATGCACCATTATTTTTGCATCTAAAATGAATAAAAATTGCTTTTCAGATCTGTATGTCACCCCTACAAAACTAAAAATGCAATTTTTTTTCGTAAAGCCAGGATCATCGCCTGAGGGAGAATCATAGATTGAGCTCTTTGTCTATTTAGACCTGTTCCCCCAAAATTTCGAATGACTTGAGAGAAAAGTAACAGATGCTCTGTTCTGCATCAAGTTGTTGCTCTGCTCAATAGCACGTAGAGCCGTGCAGCAAGCTACAAAATTTGTTCAGTAAACTATATTTTTGTACCTTACGTTGCAAATACGATTTTCATGTGTATGTTACTGATGTCAGACTTAATCAACAACGAATTGCAAACCTGAAAAATATTTGAGGAAGTTTACAGTTGCATAAGATTAGTTTACCGGCTCAAAATATTTAATGTTGCACAGTTGCCAAAGCAGAGTTTAAAGTTCAATATGCGTAACTTGCGACATGTTGTGTTTTGTGTACATCGCTTCATATTCTTCGATCATATCGAAGCAAATTCTTTCTGAATTTCTTATGGTCGGATTTAGGATTGAATTTTTTTTAATGAAATGGATAACCTATAAAAGCATTGAGTTCGTTTTTACTGGCTGTTTTGTCTTACTTTAGGTCAGTTTCACTTACATGTACTTTTGAATTTGCTTCGAACAGAAAAGCAAGGACTACTGCTTGGTTCTTATCTTCAACGCATTGATAAGCATCGCCTATCAAGAAAGCCACATCTGCCAAAGAAAAAAAAGAATCCTCGAAAACCGAAAGTTGCCCAAAAGCCTCAACCTCCAAGTGTCGCCCCAAAACCTCGGCCACGTAGCGTGGCCTGTTCGAAGGGGGGGGAATCAATCCCTTTGTTTGGACTCGAGATGAAAGCGGTTTCCTTTATGCGTCCCATTCCTGCAGATAAAGTTTTGACGGAAAGAGCATTTAACGTACCAACTTCAAGTGAAACATCTCAACCTCAAGCAAGAAGTGACGCACATCCGAACACTGCAGTCCCAAGTCTTCTGTTTGGGCCTGCCTCCACGGACGCTGTCGATTTTCCGAGCAAACAACACCCCTTGCCTCCGGAAGCCAACCCAACGAAAGAAACCGAACAGGCGCCTATCGTCGTGGAAGATAGGCAAACCAAACCGAAGATAGCAAAGAAGCCGAAAATAGCAAAAAAACCTATGTTGGCAAAAGATAATAGCCAAGTATGTATAGTTACAGGCATGATGTAAAAACAGTATCCCATCAATTGCGCCCAGATATTCATTGTCCAGGTACATCCATTTTCATCCCATACTCATGAAACAACTGGAGAGTTTGCAGTAATGGATTGTATTTGCATTAAAAAGGAAAATTGGTTGTAGGCTGGCCGCCAATGCTTCAATTTAAAATTTGTGGACAATTTGAAATATAAGTGCTCTGTAAAAACGAATCGTCGCTCATCCTAACCTTAAGAAACTATGTTAATGCTTGGGAAAGAAAACAGTTGCAACCGCAAGATCAAAAGCAAATTTTATTAAAACTTTATTGTGTTTTTGTTTCTTTAGCAAAGCTATTGAAGCAAAGATGCTTTAACTTCAGTTTACTGAAAAAATAAACTGTAAAACAAACTACAAAACTTTTTTCGATGTCGTGTACTTATCGGTCATTGCAATAACTTAGTTATTCACGACAATACACTAAGGCTCATGGCTTCAACCATGTACATGTATACCTTATCATTAGCTTGAAAATTACGATAATTTTTCGTTGTTTTTTCCGATACGTTTTTCATTTACATGCCCGAATATTTCATTGAATATATATTTGCGTAACACCCAACAACTAGAATTTTTCCGCTTCAATATTTTCCTCTTCTGCAATATATATATATCTGTAATTCCAGCTTTTACCAGCATAGCAAGACGTTTGAAAAAAATCAAAAACTTTTAAGATACATTATTCGCGTCCAAAAAGCAAATTTTAGGAAGTGTTTCAACTCAGTACACAACAGTTCTGCAAAACTAATCTTTGTTTTACTCTTCAGCTGCTCTTTCACAATTTTAAAGGTTTTATAAAAAATTGTTCAATCCTGACAACCAACGATTAAAGTATTTTGTTCTACAAGCTTGGTAACGTATCTACCATATTTGGTGACGATATTCAAAGCCTACATCTCAAGCATTCAGTGTTACCCACCAAATCTTACTGGAAAATGATCGACATGGCAAATGTTAAAAACTGCCTTTTCTTTATAAAATATTCTGCAATATTCATTCTTTTCAGTGCGTATTGCATCTTTTCAGCCATTCGTTCAAATCTTGAGCGGTTTCTTGCATTTTTAAAGCCCAAAGTTATTTAAATTATACCTGTTTGCTTCCAGGTCCTGCGTGAGAAATATCCTGCCAGCAGATTATATGTTGCCACAAAAGCCCATCAATCATTTAATGCCGTCGACCTCTCTTGCACTGTAAATCAGATTTTCGCTGTCATAATAACGCATGATCCGAGGGGAAACACTGACAGGTGGCTGGTAGACAATGGAGGTTGGTTCTGTCTTTTCATTTAATTTTGTTTTACTCTTTTTAGATGGTAAAAAGTTATTAACGTTTAGCTGGAAACCTACGATCGGCTGTAAACCTGCGATTTTTGACTTGATTATTGCAGTTTTTTATGAGTAACATTGTCTTAAAAGAATGTTATATTGATCTAGAGCAAGATTAGCGTGTGCAGCTGCACTCACTTTTGAATGAAACTGTCTGAAGCAAGTCACGATATAAGACACGTTGACGATAGAGTCACAAACCTACCTTAAAAAGCAAAGCATAGTGGTTTCGCTTTATACAAAACTTTAAATTAGCAAAAAAAGAAATTAATGAAGAGTTTGCATGGGAGAACCTCAAGGATCATTGTCACTAAAATTCCATGCATCCTGAAACTTATGATCGAAGAAATTGCGTCTGCGGTGATTTGAATCATAAAAAAATTACCATTCTACACTTAAATTTCGTAACATGATACAGTGTACTTGTAACGCACAGAAATCTTCTTTGGAAAGATGCGCTTGCACCGCTTTTTTCTTTTGTGCTATGAGGTAAACTACGTAATTCAGTATGAAACTAAAATTTATTTAAAAAGATTTAAACGCTGGTCTAAAGTAAACTTAGGGAGGTTTGTATGCTCTGAGAATACAGTTTCAAGTGTTTGGTTTATTGCACCGCAGCTGCACGGGTTAATCTCGTAATAGTAGTTGCTCCACGACAGCTGAGAAATCGCTTGACAGTGAGTTGATGAAACGTCAGTTGCATTGCGGCTGCGCGCTGACTGAGCAGCGCACCGGCAGCTTGAAAACACCAGCTTTATCTAACAATTACTTTGAAACATTTGCGTGCTAGAAATTCTCCACAGACAAAAATACCGCTTACAGACAAAAAAAGGCACCTTCTTGTCCAAATTCATGGCTATTGTTTGTTACAGATGAAGGTGGATTGTCCTGAAGCAATAAATTAAGTTAAAACTAAACCTCAACTTTCAAAATGTGTGACGCATTAGAAGTACTAGCTCATCAAACAACACTAGATAAGGCTTGTTGTGTTAACAATCGTAGATTGCGACATCGAATAAACCAGTTTTTAAAAAACATCATTTTATACAAACAAAAACGCAAACTTACAAAAATATTTCCGCTGTATGAATTGTTAAGAAAAAAAAACATTGGCAGGCATTGAGAAAAAGCTCAATTTAGCACGTTCGTTATATATTTCAAACAGTGAAACAAGGATTGCTTCCCGGTTCTTGCCTACAACCACTTGAAGCGAACCACAAATCAAGCAGCTCACCTCAGCTACGGGCAGAAGTGTCGAAAGCTCCAAAACCACGAGTTCACCCTCGACCTCCTCGGGTCACTCCTAAGCCTCGCCCGCGCAGCTTGGCTTGCTCAAGTGAGATAAAACTAATACCCTTGGTTGGTCTCACCTCCAGCAAAGGTCTCATGTCGAACAAACCCCTAAACCAGCACTTGAACTCGTTGGACGAGGCTCCCACGAGACGCTTCAGTGGTCCTGATGGTGTGGAGGACCATTTGGATGGTATACAGGAACGCCTGGATGACGTACAGGGTCACTCGAGGATGGCAAAGACATCTGAGGTGCTTCTTAACTGTATTCCTTCTGGAGAGAAAAATGAAGTATCCATAACCTCTTGTCGTGAACCTGAAATGCTAAATTCTCGGCCAAAACAAAATGTTATTGTATTTCGTTCGTTTCAAATGTGTTTGTGAAACAACTGCGGTCGCAAATTTCAGTTTTTTAGCATTCTCCAAACGAACCATTCTTGCTCCAGGTTTTGTATTTCATCTGTGTTAGCTGTCACTACTTCATGAACAATAAAAATCTTATGTTTTGGTTGAGTGACTTTCAACAACTAAATATCTTTTCAAACCATCGTAAGCTACATTTCTTAGGAACGTTTTTTCTTGAAACTGAATAAGCACAAACTTGAGCTGTCACTAGCCATAGATTTGATTTTTCATTTATTGATCCTGTTTTCTGTACATCCGTAATTCTTTACAAAACCTACAAGAGAGACACCCAAGATTGCAAGCATGCAGCATCTTAATTCCTTTTATTAGGCTTGTTTGCAGTATACAGGGCATCTGCATCAGTGTCGGGTGCGAAGCGTGAATACGATGCACATTAAACCGATTTTGAAATATTCTATCAACCAGCAAGAAAAGATTGTTCAAAGTTATTGCTTTGAATTTTCCTCTTTTTGTGCGCCTTTCTTTCTCCTAAAGTATAAAGGTTTGTAGACTTAGTAGATCTCTTTTCACTGTACCATATTCGCTGATACATTTGATAAAAAACGTGCCGTTTAATATCCAGCCACTTTCGCGAAATACCTGATTTCTCTAAAAGAGAACTGCAGATCAAAAAACGAAACAGGGTTTTGAGAAAAACAAGTTTAGAAAAAATAGCAGAACTCTTTTTAGAGCTCATTACTATTAATATTTCGCTCTTATACATCATCAAAACTTGACAACTTTTCTATGCTAAAGCTCACAGCAAACAGTGCAAAGAAATTGTGTTAAAGGAAGGAACTGTGTAATTTTTGACCCCACACGGAATACACCACTGAAATGCGATGTAGGGTTAATTTGCAATGAATTGTGTTGAGTAGTGATTTAGCTTATTTTTATTTCCAAAACGAAGAAAACGGCCCAATGGCATTAGCATTGAGTACCGATTTTTGGGTTTACTACGGCATAAATCAGCCGATATCACCCCTACCAGGAATTAAATTGAGTTTGAGAAAGTGTGCAAGTCGAAAGCCCCTGTGTAGCTCATAAGTGTTGTTGCACGTGCCTTAAATAGCGGTAAAGTGGTTTTGACGTAACACAAGCAATGAAACTGGCCTCTTAGTTGAAATTTGACACCAGATTTCAAATAATAAGTTGAAAGAGATAACTATCTGGATTTCAGCGGCGAAAGATCAGTTTTTTTCGGTATCTCCCAAAACTTTTGCTCAGGCGCCTCTATTTAAAGGACCTATACTTAGCCATTGATTTTCATGTGTTCTGTTCTAAAAAACGTTGGTAAAAATTGGTGCCGCTGTCATCCAGATCTAAACCTTGCACAAACTAAATGTCATGCATTTGCAAAGAATGCTATTTGGTGTGTGGAAACTGCAGAGAGGTCAAAACTTGAAATAGGCTTTCTCCTGATGTTGTCCGAGTAAATGCCTTTTTCCTTCACCTGTAGATTGCCCTCCCAAACCTTGATTAAAGAGAAATACTTAAATTTGGTTGACTAATGTCTACAACATTTCATGATATGTTCCTTGTGTGTATATATACATGCGTGTGACTGTGTGTTCGTATGCATGCCTGTGTCTCAGTATATGTGTGCGTGCGCTTGCATGTGTATGCACTCGTGTATTTGTGTGTGTGTGTGTGCGTGTGTGTTTGTGTGTGGGTGTGTGTGGTAAACAACCATGCAAACATGACTACACAATTATTTTTTCAGCATTCGCTTCATCTACAACCTAAAAGCACTCATGGGCGTCGGAAGGTGGCATGGAGGGGCCTTGGCCTCCCTGGATGGATTTTGAAATTTTCAGCAAAAAAAATGTTGTTCTTTCAGTTTTGAGTGGGAAAAAAAAATTTCACCACTTTTGGCCCTGGAAAAGTTTTGAAAAAATCCCCTAGCGTCCCCCCAGCCCCCTGGAAAAATCCTTCTGACGCCCATGAAAGCACTAGTCTGTTCCTGACATGCTTTGCTTATGAGCTTTGTGACAAAACAATCGCATTGTAAGTTGATTACGTGCGGCAGAGTCTGCTTCCTAACGGTTTACATGTTTTCGTATTTTTGTCCAAATTAGTTGTGCAATCCAATCAGCTGTGCAATCCAAGCCCTGCTCAGACAGGAATACTCTCCTGTTAATATATCTTTTCTTGACATTGTTTTCCGTCCGTTAGAAATAACATAATCTTTACAAATAGAAGCATTTGCTGGTTTCATAAAAATCCTCCAATAGATTTTCACAAATTTTTTCCTGTTCCGCCATTTTTTTTTGCTTTGGAATGGAGAAGTACTGCATTTCAGACTGTATTGCGCTCGTCGTATTCTAGTGAAAAAATCTTTAAAGAACTGTATTAAATAAGTATCTATAAAGCTTTTCGAAATCAACAATCCCCCTGCATGAAGAAAATTCGTCAAACACCAAAAACCTCTGTATCTTTACTCAAATTCAGACATTCTTTGGAAAGTGTACTAACATGGACGATGGAAAAGTCTAAAACCGTAAGTGTGACTTGAGGGCGGCAAGCGATTATCACAAAATAACAGTTTTCGAAATCGCTTCAGCGTTGCTCCCAGTTATCGCTGTGAGTGCAAAAGCATTCCAGCACAAAACTAATGAGATGAACCGAAATGAATCTGGAAAATAGGTGGATACATTGAGGTCGCTCATTTTTGCGTACTGTTTTGAAACAAAACAACAAGGATACAAAACTTGACCTGTGTTTCATGCCACACAGAACTTGTTCTCGCTGCAGGGAATTCACCTTCATACTTTGAGTTTCAGCCACAGGTTTCTGTCGCTATTTGGTTGACGTCAATTGTCCGTAACCAGTAATACAACTGATAACAAAATCAAATTTAGTCAATCAAGCCATGTCCATCCGAGGTGCAAATCAATGACATCGCGCTCGAAGTTGAAACATATTTCTTGTTGCGGCGCCAAATGTATTGGTGATACCAGCAAAATTTTCCAATAAGTGACTGTGCGAGTGGGCAAAATTTGTCCAAACGACGTGATGTTATATATGGTGGCACGCTTGGGTGAGAATGGTCTGCTTATTGTGGTAAGAACATCTGACGAAATCATTTCATTGTACAATGAAAAATTTTGTTAAAGATACTCAATTTTCTTGTTTCTAGAATGCCTTTTCCCCAAGTAAAGTCAAAGATATATCTCGCATTGTAAAACAGGTATTTCCTGCCAGTAAATCTCATCATCACAAGGAAAGCGCAACCAAGTGGAATATCGATAGAAGAGGTGAGATCCAGTTAAAATTTCTCTAATGATTGTAAATATCGTTAAACAATAATCGGATTTCTTCAAATGTTATTTGCGCAATTACTGTAATCAGCGTCATCTTCATCAATTTCGGTAACAAAGAAGCGGTTGTTCGATGTCTTTTATAAAAAAAATTCAACACATCATCTCCTTCATAAAAATAGAATGAAAATGGGAAAACCCAACCATAAATTTCGTGTCCCCGTCGCTTAAGTGACTCATTTGCTCTGTAAAATGTTGCCAGTTTAGGTATAGTACAGGTTAAATGCGGCATAGCATGCCAGCTCAAGATTTTAATCTAATTCTCCTACTTTCTACCAGTCGGACTCCCACGTCCCATCAACTGCAATAGCAGTGCTACGAACCAGGTGCCGAAAATAGTTCGATAGGAATAATCTCTGGCAAAAATGGTGAAAGTTTTAATCCTCACTCACCGAATTAATATAAGGGTATCGCAAATGTTACAATGCTCTAATTCAGGGGTGGGGAGCCAAATGTGGCCCGCATAAGCATTTTAATTACCCAAGTTAGAGCACAAAATCGCGTCAAAACGAAGCTCCATGACTAGCAGGTACTTTGATAGCAAGTCTAGAGAAGTCACTCTACCTGAAAGTTAATTAAAGGTAGAATTTTAGGATAAAATTAATTAAGTTTGCGGCCCGCCAACGATAATGAACAATTCATGCGGCCCGTGATAGTAAATATGTTCCCCACCCCTGCTCTAACTCCATAGAACATGTTTACAGTACGTGTTATTTCAGGCTTTTTCGCACACTTGAAAGGCAGTTCCAGGGTTAATTTATTCCACGTTCTTGTTATTTGCTCTCATACCTTCGAATGTCACGGGAGGAACCACATGCGGATACCTTGCTCTTTCTCGCCATAATGTCTCAGGGTGGCTACAATAGTTTGTGTAGACAAAAGATCTTTAGGAACTTGTACTATCTATCAAAAAGAATTGTTTCACAGCCAAAAATCAGACACTATGATCTCATCAGAATATATATTTCGTCTAGGGTAGAGACCTTCATCTCTTATTCAAACAGAACTAACATCTGAAGAAGTCACTAATGAAACGATTTCCGGTCTTTGTTTTTGTTAAACATCGTATTGTCCAGGGTTTTTTTAAGGTGTTTCAGGGACCCGATTCGGGTCCCTAGAATTGAAAATCGGGTCCCTAGAATCAGAGAAAATCGGGTCCCTAGAAACAGAGAAATCGGGTCCCTACAAGTCCATACCGGGTACCTAACATTTTCCTTAAAAAACTCTGGTATAGTCCACATGAAAAGATAAAAGCTTCCTTTTATACAACTGTGAAGTTTGGACGCGATATCAACACAGAGCTTTACACTAAAGACAGCATTACCTGTCAAAGCTAAAATACATTCAACCATGATTTTGTTCAGGCATTTTTAGGGGATCATTTTGACGCTTAGAAAAAGAAAATGAGTAAAGGATTGCCCAAAGGTTGGAGACATTAGATTTTTGCACGTGGAAGTTAAGTTGAATTGTCTGTAGTTACTGACCGTCGAACAGCTTTTCATTTTCACTTCCAAACACGGTTCTTATTCCTTTTTTGGGCAAGGCCCATGCATTGATCGGATGCATTAGAACAGGGGTCTCCAAACTACGTCTCGCGGGCCAAATGCGGCCCGTGAAGCCATTTCATCCGGCCCGCGAAGCCATTTTGTCAATGATGAAAAAATATAACATATTACTAAAAATTTGTGATTTGGTGGAATGCAACCTTTCCCGAAACAATCACACGACGTAAGAAGTCCGGCCCTCTAACAAGTGTGTAATAGCTAAAGTGGCCCTCGGACAAAAACGTTTGGAGACCCTGTACTAGAACACAGGCCCATAGCCACGGGGGAGCATTCGGGGGTAGTTCCCCCCAAAATTTCTTTTGTGACTCCCCAAATTTTCTTGTTCCCAGAAAAATTTGTTTTAAAAATATAATAAAAACAAAAATCGTGCCCCCCTAAAAATGTATTTTGCCCCTCCAAACCTCAAAACCTGG
>JGI24021J15306_10001517_pt1 | contig 22934 bp, 16 predicted proteins | sample Ectturendosymbi1_FD_15306 | JGI IMG/M metagenome (IMG submission 15306) | reverse complement strand
GGAAGGGAGTCATGTAAGCGCCCTGCAGAGCAGCGCTTACATTGAGAGCGCAAGGAGAAGCGCATACCGGCCAAAGCATAACATCCTCGATAGTGAAATCACTATCGGAAGCTTCCTTTGGCCTAATGGGTTGAGACGAAGTAAAATAAAAGTTGCTTGTTTTTGAAGACAAGCCTGAGCTACAAGTATGAAGTCGTTAAGAATTAAAAATGCTTTATAGAACATTTTGCTGTATGATGCTATACAGTTTCACAGCTACCTCGCTCATTCATTACGAACGAACGCGTTAAAAACATCGGCGAGCCGTGGCCGTGTAAGCACTTTCCCCGCTAGGCGCAGCTCCTCTCTAGAGTCGTGCCTCAAGTGCGCAAGAAAGTAGGTACAAGCCAAAAAACTCTGGGAACCGTTGAAGTGTGAAGTTTGCTGCTGTTCTGTTTGCATTCATCGCGTTGTCGCGACTATGAAGATTAGTGCTTTAGTAACGACCGGAGTGAAAAAAGACGCATAAATTCCAAAGTTTTGTACAGTTTCACAGGCACACAGTTGCGCAGTACTGTTAGATCGGTGTAAATCTCTAGATTTGGTGGCAAANCCTGGTAATGCAAGAGTTAGTGAGGCCTTACACGTTTCTGGATTTAGATTGCGCAAATATTTGCAGTTACAAGATGAGGNATTTCAACATACTGCGGTTGTGGGACCTTAAACAACTTTGAGACGTCCGGGTGACTTAAATNCGTTTTCTCATTCTTGTCATGAAACGNCACAAACACAGAAACGTGTTTTCACCTAAAAAATGTGATGTCATTTAGGGCGACCTCTACCTAGAGGTCATCAAACAGCAAAATCAACTGACAAAAGCCATCACAACAACATAGACTTTCGCAGTGAGGCAATGGGCAAAGGGCCATCTTCTGAATTTTGACTGATCATCCTACAACCAATTCTATTGTGATAAGGATTAGTTCAAAGTATTTATGTTTTGCAGACGTTAGAGCCTAAAGAGTGCGTTTTTGCGGCAAATCTTAGGCAGCCCAGTTATGCTAGAAAAGAGAAGCTTTTAACATGTGCTAACACTCAAAATGCCACGGCATTTGTGGAGTTGCATGGAATAGATGCATAGCGTAATAACCTTTGATTTGCTCTTAGCTGTGACAAAGTGTATTAGTTTCTTCCTTCGAAATTTTAGGAAAGCATTCGCCAACACTTTATTGCTGTGTATATTTGTAATTATATCTTGAAGCAAAGTTTCAATACACGAAATGAAGATTTGCAAATCCTTTGCGTTTTGTTTAGTGAGCAAGTTTAACTAATGGTTCTTAGTACAATATGGTGTAGATAAAAAAAAACGATTACCAAACACACATGGGGTGATAAATGCAGGTAAAATAAAAAAACACAATAGACATCAACATAACACAGATGATGGTCGGCAAGCAATGGGTGAAGAATTGATACATGTACAGATGAGCAGGTGAAGCAAGCACATAGGTGAAGGAAGCGAGAAGAAATAAGGGTTATGAGGCAGAGAGCAATGCATTTTAATATACTTCAACCTTTCGGTGTGAAAAGTTTTTGCGTAAATACTTTTTATAAATTTCATTGCTTAGTGATGCAGGTGCTGTAAATATAATTAATGCAATTTGCTATGTTTGCTAAATAAATGCAATTTGCTATGTTCAAATTACAAACAAATGGGTATATTTTACGATAAACACTCCTGCAAAATGTTGATTTGGTCTGAATGTGGGGAAAAGGGATTTAGGGAATTGTTGGCAATTTTTGGCATAAAACTGCTAGTTGTGTCATTTACTGAAATTCAGGGACGAACTTCAGTGTGTGGTAAAAAGTTACTTAGAGATTTTTGATTGGTTAACCTACAGTGCTGTCACTGCTGTGTTAAAATACCATAAAATATTTGTAAGCTTCGACTTGTTTGCAACAACATATTAATTTCCTCGCCAGTTTGCGAAGCTTTGCAGAAATTAAGGGACTACAAATTTTTGCAGCTTACTTTTAAATCTTTTATCTAATCGTTGCTTTTTGTTGCAGTGCTGAAAAATTCGAAGCAATACATCATTATACTGAACTCCAGTGATATTTGTGGAAAGTGGAAACCTACCCATTCGTCAAATGTTGCTAAATTTTTTTGTTAATTCGTGCATTGAGGTGTGTCTGATTTTCACCAAAACTGTCGTACAAGCGTTGCAAATTAAGTCAGGTTGAAAGCCAATGAAATTATTATCAAAGCGGTAGCGAATCGGTGAAGCACCAGTCATATCAACCAAAGTAATACTGCAACAGTACAAACGAAAACACTTTATGTGACTTGTCAGCCATCGCCAGACAAACGGTTGTTCTACGGTTACCTTTCACAAGTGCATAAGCTCTACGATGCTGCAGAAACCGCTCAATAAATCCATGGATAAATATATCAATTCGTCTATTAAATTCGATTTGCCGTGAGAAGGAATTTTTCTACTTATGTACATTATATAATACCAGGTTAATGAATCCAGACTCCACTTTGTTAATTCATTTTCAGTTCTATGTGCACTGTATTTGTAAATGAACAGAGACGTAGGCTGACGCAACGCACTTACCTCCTTATCACCATCCTGTGTAGCTCATCTCAATTTGTCGGTCGTTTAGATCTAGCTAGATCTTCCTCGTTCTTCGGTCAGAAATACAGTCATTAGAGCCGAGGTGTATTTTCTAGTCTGCACTGTACAATGAAGAGATTTAGAATAGAAAGGACAACAGCTGACAAGAAGCTTGAGTTTCCAAATAACCAAATGGCATTTTTACCATCAAGATTCGTTGTTTTGCTGTTGGTCTATGCGCGCCGGTTAATAAGGCCTCAGCTTATTAAACCCGATTTTGTTTTGGGCCAAGGTGGATTTATCGTTTTGGATTTTCCAGGGCGTCTACTGGGTACTAAGCAACAACGCGAAAAATTGTCTATTTTTATATTTTAGAACAGCCTGGAGTGGTTTTCCTACCACCTCTTTTGTTAGAGTCTTGGGTTAAAAGTAGGATAGCACACGTCCATGGATTCACATGTGACACTGCACATTCTTCTCTCAATTTTTTGTGGTTGCCTCGGAAGGGATCCTCAAGGTGTGTTATCTGCTTGTCACAGTTTTCATAAAATTTAGAATCTAAAGAGTTGCATAAAAATACTGGCACTTTCATCAATATTCAAGCAATACCTGATCTAGTTCGAAAATCTTTGAGAAATACGATTTGCGCACGGTTCCATTGCCACTTGATGACTAGCTCCTCATACGTTCCAGCTGGATTAAGGCTGATCGCAGCAAAAACCTAATATGCCTCTTGAAGACTTTTTCAGAGTTGGACACTCCTGAAAAATATCTGGACTGGGTTCTGCTTGGGCAAGCCTTGTGGCGATTTTTAAAAGAATTGTAGGCTCTGTACTTCATTCCATCTTTTCTTTTGATTGCAAGGCTTAAATTGAATTATTTTCAAGTTTAAGGATTTCTCTGGGTATGTTACAAAATAAGATTTTGAAACAAGCTTGGCCATCTTCGGTTGAACCACAAAACAAGCCTGAAAAAACTCAAAACGGCTTCTTTATCAATATGGAAAACGTCTGGTGTTCGGGACTTCCATTTTTGCTTGATTTTGGATGTTCTGCCCCGCACAAAAATTGTTTTTTTCTCCAATCAAAATTTCGGCTCTTTGAAGCTTTCTCGCCATAAATCGTCGTGTTACATTTGAAAATTACAGAACTTTATATTCTTTGCAGAGCTTTTCCCCCACTTTTGGTTTGACAAATCTGAACAAGAGCTTCAAAAAGCCATCCGTCTTCAGTCTCTCAACATAAACGTTGCAAAAAATGTCATCGTGTTTCTAGGTACGTTTTAATGATTTTCTTCTCAATCTTTCATGATGCCGTTGTTGCTATCCTACGCACACCTGACCAAGGCAGCTTGATCAACAGTGGCGTAACTAGAGGTTTGAGCCAGTGTGTGATTAGCTGAAGGGGGCCCACTTGCCGATACCCAGAAAAAGAGTTGAGAAATGATAGTCAATCCGGATGTGCATGTCCATTGTCCATATTAAAACCCGAATTCACCAGAAAACACTCGAAAAAACGCAAAAAACAACAACCTACTGAGAAAGAAAAATATATACAAGTGGCGGATGAAGGGGGGCTGACTGGGCTACAGCCAGGGGCCCCACCATTTAGGGGTCTCCAATCCTCAAGTCGGTAAAAATGGTAATATGTGAACAATACACAGAACACTGGAAAAGATACCATCGCCGATTGGAACTGATAAGTAGGCGCTCTATGCTCATTCATTGAAATTGCTTCGTTGAGGTAAAAGTAGTTGATTCTTTGGCGTGTGGTCTGACCGACACTCACTAGCAAGTTAGTACTCCACGGTCTGAAAAGGTAAGGTCTTCCATCCGTTTGTCTTATTTTGGTTTCGGATGNGCATGCGGTATCTACGTCATTTGAACATCCCCTGTCGACAGCCCCGAAGGAAGTTGTGAACTTATTANGTGGTGTCAGGTCTCTCAACAATAGTGAAAGTAAGTAGATTTTAGCTTAGGATGAAAAATCATTGTGTTATAAGGCAGAACTACCAGAGTTGCTATATCAATACCAATTCTGTTACTATTTGGTACATAGGCCTACTAATTTTATGTTATTGGGTACTATTCTTGATAAGTGACTTGAAATAGAATAAACGCATTAATAAACAGAAAAGTCGGCAGATGTCGAGATACTTAAAACATTAGCTGATAACAAGAATTAAACCATATCAACGATAATCAACCACGTCTCCGGTCTGTTTATATTTCGTTCAAGTAACTCTGCTAAGCTTGCTCACGCTAAACTCAGTGACTCATTCGATTTTAGTACGTCGTAAGTTGTGCTTTTAGTTAAGAGTTTTGTTGAGTGCTATTTTATATTCTAAGTGCAGCAGAAAAACAAAAACAATTCAGTAGTGTTACATCTTATGAATGAACGTAAAACCATACATAACAAGTGAAAATGAGTTTCACAACAGTTATCGATAAGTAAGTGCATACTCGTGTTCTTACTAATAGTTTTACTGTTAGTGTTTCGTCCTTGATTGTGAACAGAAAAATAAATACTAAATTAATTGCAATGAGTACAATTGTATTTTTACCATATCAATTTAGGACATATCAAAATTGGCTATTAAGTTTAGGTAAAGTTAGGTTAAATTATGGTTAGTTTAGTTTTAAGGTTAGTGTTATTTTTGTCTTGAAACTGCAATACTGTAGAAAGCTGATTTTTCTGAAAATATTGTTTAAAGAGAATTTTATATAGGCTACCCAAACAATGTCATTTGGATATATACTGGTATATACAGTGGAAATCCGCTAGCACGACCACCCACTGGACGGCACTCAGTTGGTCGTGTGTACGAGGCCGGGTTGGTCGCGTTAGTGGATTTAATCACACTTGCATTTCAAAAGGTTTCACGTATTAGCTTTCCCTAACGTTCACATCGCACTTCGCATATATCTGTTTTCGCATCTATCTGTCCATGGCAACATCAAACTGTAGCAGTGAGGAGTGATCTTTATAAAAAATGAAAAGAATAAAATATGAGATTCGAAGTTGCATGGGTCAACAGCGGCACAGTTGTCTCACCCTGATAAGCATTGAAAATGATATTGTAGAGCAGGGTGGGGAACCTATTTACTATCACGGGCCGCATGAATTGTGCAGTATCGCTGGCGGGTCGCAAAATCAACTAATTTTGTCTTAAAATTATACCTTTATCCAACTATGAATAAGAGTGGCTTTTCTTGACTTACTATCTAAGTACCTGTTTATCATGGAGCTTCGTTTTGACGCGATGTTGTACTCTAACTTGGGTAACAAAACATCTGATGCGGGCCATATCAAATGTTCACCCGGGTCGAATTTGGCCCTTAGGCCGCAGGTTCCCACCCCTGTTGTAAAGTCACCAACAGTGGCGTGCAGAGAGAGGGGCGACGGCGGCATCCAAAAGGAAAACTAGAAAAATTAAAATGCTGCAACTAGATTATTTTTCCTATTGTAAACCTGCTAACACATGCTGCATAGATTTAATTTTTCGAAACTTGTGTTTTTGCCAACACTAGTTTTTACGTATTCAAATGCCAGTTATTTTTACATTTTTAATGCCGGGGATCTATACTCGAGGTGTGCGGCGCACACCCAATCAACCTGATAGTGACGTGACTTCTTCCGGATCGTGCGATCAAGGGAAAATCACAAAAAAGAGCTTGAAAGATAATTGTGGACGTTTAATTACTTTTCAGGGTCAAATTTCAAAACAACTGTCCTATTTCAACTTGCTTGATTTAGCTGGCTTCTAATGCATCTCTAGTTTTCCGTTTCTTTTTTTGATGTGGCAACCCTGGGTGTGCGCTAACACAGCCGCACACCTGTGCTTCCAGTATGTGCATCATTTCGAGCTTCGTCATTAATTGGCAGTTTAGGCGGATTGATCATAACGGCTCACACAAACACGTATCTGTTCTGTCCCCCCAGTAGTTGCACAACATATAGGCTAACAGTCGCATAATAGAAAATGAANTTTTTCTTGCGTACTATGTGCGCATTCTCAATTCTTATGCAATGGCAAGTTTCAAGCTGCCAACCCTGGGTGCCCACCATCCCAGCCGCATACCTTCTTTCTCGATTGATGTTCGTCGAGACATTCGCGCAGACTTATAGTTTTGCAGATGTTAACTGCGTTGACGTAGTACTGTGTTCTACTCTCATGTTTTAACGCGTTGCCGGATATTTTTGCGGTTACTGACATATGATCTGCTCCGTCGTGGCGTTGATTTACTGAGTTTTCTCTTGTCTCCTAACTTGAAGCGATGATAATTATGTTCATTACAGTGACACATTGTACAACAACAAGTAAGGAGAGTGTGTGTAGAATAATATGCAGATTGCATCAACAAACTTCGCCAATACATTGGTTTGCAAACGCAAATATGACGTCATATTATGACGTAACAAACAGCGTATATTCAGTAACAATGACCATCATACCCCACTGCTCAATACGAGATTTTGGTAGGGGGCATGGAATCAAGCAGTCGCCCCGGACATCATCGGACCTCTACAGGCCACTGGTCACGAACCTTCAGTGATTTGATCAGCGACTTTGCTCTCAAAAAGCTCGCAAAAAATCCATGTAACGTAACCAAACGCCACTCCTAAATGAAGATTATTGTTTCATTCATACATACCTTATATTGTTTGCTAAATCCATGAGTTTCGTTCGTATTGTGATTTCGATATTAGTTATTGATTCGTTTTCTTTTGCTCAAGTTTTATTTGTTTCAATAATGCAAGTTCTTCATTTTTTCAATTAGGGTTTTTGCCTTATTAACGACATTCTATATATTTAAATATATATACAGAAAGAGCCCCGTTCAATTTTCAGCCAGGGGTCCCATACAACCTTAGTTCGCCCCTGCTAAATACCAAAATATATGCTTTGTGGGGGCCCGGTTTTTACACTTAGCTTGCCACGGGGGCGGTTCGTACACCTTCTCCCCCGTCAATTGCGCCACTGTTGATCAATGTTGCAGTTTGTGGCTGCAGAAACACTGTTTGGTTAAAGGTTTAGTGCATTGCAGCAGTAGAAATCAAGTGCAAACATCCCCTACAAGGTTGGTTTGTTTTTGCACCGACCTGATTTTTTCGGCTGTGAATGCAGATGTAAAGCCACGTATCAAACATTTTTCACGCCATTTTTACTCTTTCGGAATAGCTTAACCCAAAAGCATTCAGTTGCGTCTTGCGGATGCCATGGGTGCCTGGTGGCCAAACCTGCTTCGCGTCTCTGAACCCCCACTATTTTGAGGGGTTCTGAGATGCAAGGGATCCGCAATATTTTACTGCATTTTTAGTTATTTTTATTATCTTCGTCAAAAATTTTGGTGAGTGCCTGACCTTGTCGACACGTCTAGCTTATTTTCATCTCAGCCGTGTGCCGTTATTCTATTCACGCTTCGCTGCATCTTTCACTACTAGCTTGATACGAAACATCTCGGAGTCAAATTAATGAACCGCCTGTTCGTAGCAAAGGAACTTAGGATGGTCGTGTGCGCAGTAAAACCTGAAATATTACATTGTTCCAAATATATCTTGCTCGTACAGGGTGTTGGCGCTGCGTCCATAACATGAGCCGCATACAGTAAAAAATCGTTTTACAGGAGCCGCGACACATCATCAAAAGTTTTAAACGTGTGTATATACGCATACGTTAAAGTTACTGTCGAACAAACATTATTGTCACGTGGTGATCTTGTGAGTATCAATCTGAACTGTAAGTTGTTTGAAATTTGGCTGGTAAGGTCTCAAAGGTGTTGGAATAAGCTCCTTCAGGTAACAGTCTGTAAAAACTGCACAATGTTTCGACCTCAATGGCTTCGATTGTTGTATCGGCTTTTTTACTTCCGGCCACTGAGTGACGATTTTATCTCAGCTACAGCGGAAACAATGTAACTGACAGATTTGTGCGGCTACTCGTTGTAGTTTTGTTAATTTTGCCTTCTGCCCCCGTCAACTGGCCAGATTTAGACATGTTGAGGCCCAAGGGCAGCCTTTGTGTGGAGGTCCTCAGTACCTCAAGGAAATATTATTCAAGGTCAAAGAAATACTAGTATCAGTTAGCTGTAAATATGCAATCATATGTTGTTATTAACTATTTTTATGATACCACATTCAATATGTTAAGCCAGCCTTAACCAGGGGGTTCATGGTTCAAGACTGTGGAGGCCCCAGTTTGTTAAGGCCCCTCGGCAGCCCTCTTTTCCTGATAATGAGCTTTGTCATTTCAAAATTTTAACCTTAAAACTATTGATCAATTTACGGCAAATATTGAAAGCGAAAACGTATGAATGTTGGAAATGTTGTTGTTTTTTCAAATTATTTCCTTGACATGCTATATTTATTTGTCTGGCGTCTTCCTAGGATTAACAAAAGTTTTATATTTATACGAGGGCGTTTTGCCCAGGGCCGCCATCAGCAGAGGATTTCGGAGGGGCGGAACTATTCCATGGTTTATATGGTTTATATCCTGTCAGTTAAAACAAAGTTACTGTTTGGATGAAGGTGTTTTTAAATAGGTATTGTGTGTGTATTTTGTCGTGTAGCCAACGCATTATGTATGGAGGCACGAAAACTGCTAATTTACCTCTTGCTTTTGAAAAACTTGTAACTGCACCAAGCACATGAAGACCGTGCTAATCTTACAAATGTCATAAAAAGTTTCAAACTTAGTGGTTGCAGGTGCTTTATCTTTTGGGATCGCTGCTAAAATTTTTCTATAAACTGAGATTCAATACTTGCAAAAAGCTCTCCTGGGTTTTGTGACCTAACGACCCTAACTTAACTACAGACTACACACTTTTCAACATTCTTTTCGAAAGTGACTTCTTGCATTGTTAAGCTACAGCTGGAAAACATTGTCAGACGGCAAACATTTTGTAAAACGAGCATTCTTTTCGGCACCAGTCGTTTCACTGGTCACAATTAAAGTTATGTCTCGTCCCCAAAAATACCATGTATTCTCAAGGGATTGCACTACCAACTTATAGCATGGCGGAACGAGCCATATTTACTTTAATTTAATTTGAGTTCGCAATCAGATACGAAGTCCATCGTGCAAGCACAGCACACACTGTCTGAACAACGCAGATTGATAAAAACAGACACAACAGAACGTTTTACAACGGCGCACGGGGCAGAACCACAGAGTTGCAGACGCTTTCTTTTACAACGGTGTTGAAGTCGGAGAAAACTCCCTGTCGGAGAAAACTCACTGTCGGAGAAAACTCACTGTCGGAGAAAACACCGGAAAAACTCACTGGACTGGCGAAGCTCCCCCCCATCCCGAACAGACCTATAGAGTCAGAAAAACTTTGAAAATTTGGTTCAATTTTTTATTTTGTCAAAATCGAGGAAGGTGTATAAGTCTTTGCGACATTTTCCGTGAAAATATATTCTCTAAGCGCGGAGAACGATCACTGGGTTTGAAAATCATGGCTTCCGCGAGAGCCTACCGATCGCATTTGGTGTTTATGTAACTTTTGCTCACTGGAAAGCTGTATCTAATGTAACTACGCATAAAACCTCTACGCTTTGCGATAACACTTTGGGAATATTTAAGGGGTTCACAATTGCTATCATAATGAAAAGCAAGTTCGTGGCATTGTTGTCATTGTACAGAGAGACAAGAGTAAATAACCCGCAAATTACGTGCTACACTCAGTAAAATATATACTGATTGTGTGCCAAAGAAATAAACTATATTTCCACTTTGCTCACAAACTGTGCTTTAAAAAAACTAAATAGCTGGGTGCAGAATTTGCAGGTCACACACAGGTCATACACCTAAATGTCATAAAGAGATTGGGTGTAAGAATTTCAGTGCATACCCGATCGGAACTTTCTGTATCCGCTATTGCACGCATTGCTATCTCATGCCACAAGCCGGCGGCTGTAATTAGTGCAGTGTTAACTTAAGGCAGTATTACCAAGGCCTCCTAAATATACACGTCTATTTAGCAGGCCTTGGTATTACAGCAGAGCTGGAGAGATTTTTTTAACGCTGTGAAGCACTTTTTTGAGCAGAGCCGATGTTTAAGAAATTGCGACGCAAACACGGTGGTTCAAATGACATCAGTTGGACATTTCGCAAAACTCCAGTTACCAACGTCAGCAAATTTTAATGAAAATAGGACAGATATCTTATCTTTGCAAACGTAGCCTGCATGTGGCACGGGTACACACGGAAAGGAGGCATTGGTTTCATGTCAATCATTGTTGCAGACGGCAGATAGACAGACGGCTGCTGAGTCAAATATTGAGGATTTGTCGTGGTGTAAAACAGCGTCGACGCCTTGGTTTAGCGATAGACGGGAATGCGCAAGCATTTTCAATCGCTGGCGAAATGCAAGAAGGATAGGGTGTTCACCTCAACCGGCCACAACAGAGGAACAATTCAAGCTTTGGCCTGCAGTCAATTTCCGTTACGCAAATATGAAAAAAACAATGTTAAGTGTTAAAATCTCATCAGCAGTTTAGTCAGTTCGGCTGTTTACTCGTAATGCAGGAAATATTTTGCTTCATGCTTATTCATAATAATGAACCGTTCTCGAAACTCTTTTCCACTACGGATATAAACTGTGTCTAATAAATAACACGAATCAATTCCAAATACTTGGTTTGTTTGCATTTAGAAAAGCAAAGTAATTGACCGATTCGTGTATGTTTGTTTGGATAACTCATCGGATATGAAGGAAATGTTGACAAACGCATCGACCTAGTTCAATAATATCTACACACGAAAAGAAAATAACGGAAGAACTGTGGATGAGAAGCTGAGCAAAACACAAAATATAAAATGTTATCTTGACTGATGGTTCAACGACAATTAACGGATTAACACTACTGAGCAAAATCAGGACAAACGCTCAGTTTTGATTGAAATGTTGATTCAGATTTCACTACATCCGCATTGCAGTTAAACCAACCTCCGAAATCCGAAACATGTTGCGAAAAGTAATAGAAAAGGTGATAAAAAAGTTAACGACAAGACATCATGGACTCTGTTATCTGCCGCTCTTGTTTACCATTTAAATCGATTTTTAACATGATACTACTACCATACTTTTACCGTTTAGAGGCAACCGCTTAGTTTTACGATACAACCAGCGCGGATACAACCGAACCATTAATTTTCTGTTTTTCTGTTGTGGGGGATACACACATAAGCTTCACGCAAAGCTCACACAACCATGTTCTCAAACACATTGAGAAAAAAGGTATTTGCTAATATTTGAAAAAAAACTGAGAAAAATAAAAGGAATTTTTCGGCTTCGATTGGCTAAAAAAGGATTTGCACTGCTTTTCACGTAAGTCATATCAGGTTGTCTATCGAAAAACCTACTGCAATGCAAAAACCTCAATAAAAACAAAGGGCTCGCTTTTGTGAATGAGGTATGCGATAAAGCGGCTCTTTTATTTAAGTTTGCATAAATCTTGGCAAAGTCAAAAGCCGTTGGCCATAATTTTCATCTAACTTACAGTAATGTTTTTGATTTATTTACCTTCATCAAATACGTTGTTTTATATGTTGTTCTTGCTTTTATCTCTTAAATCTGACTGCTCCCTTCGCAAATTGCAGGAGATGGAATGGGAGTGCCAACGATCACAGCTGGGAGGATTTTGAAGGGTCAATTGAAGTCAGAAACTGGGGAAGAATCCTCTCTCTCTTTCGATGTTTTTCCCCATGCTGCAGTCATAAAAGTGAGCTGAATAATAACTATAATAATCTAGCTAGTAAATGCTTTTATATCCTATGAATAGATATTGTGATATTTAAATGCTTTGTCAAGTGAGGACGAGGTGGTGCAAAATTGCTTTTTTTTTGTTCCATCTACAACTGTGAGCTTTCCGGTCGGCGTGTTTGCCACAATTCTTGCAGCCTAATCCCATGACTTTGCTCGAACACTTCTTTCAATAGCAAAACCTTTTACTGTACTTTGGGAAGCATGGTGTTCTGAACTGATTGATATTTTTCAATCTGTACTCACCGGCAGCGTTGTAATCCATCAAATGTGTTCTCACAATTCCTGTATTCTTATGAGGTCAAGATATGTACCTTCATCTGATTGTGTAATCATGTTTTTTTGCTTCTTGGTAAAACAGTTTTATTTTTTCGTTTCATTTCAAAAACATATGACATTCACAGCAAGTTTTCCTAATTTTACGTTGTGGAGAACTGGTTTCATCAGTTGCTTTTCCATCTAGATATACTTTTCTCAGCAAAAAGCATAGCTTTACCGATATGTTTACCAATGCTGGCATGTCGCCACCTGAGTATAAATTCCAAGCAAGTTGTAGCGTGCTTGAATTGTTCAACGCAGTTTGGAGTGCGGTTGAAATTGCGCCTTGTTTGACAAGAAGCCTTCTGATATTACTGCGACTCTTTGACTCTCAGAGCAGGAGTTGGATAAATGTGTTCCAAAAAGACAGGGTTCATTACTTATACCCTTTCTTTCTCTCATGGCACAAGGTAAAGTTGCAACACTATACGTTCTGTTGACGAGTTACTTGTTAAACGTCATTCAAAGTCTCAATATCTGTCGAAAAATGACTTTTCGCAGCAACAATAATCAAATACAGATGTTACGCAGAGTGAGTATAGGTTTAACCGTTTAAGTTGACGGACTGAATTCAAGTGCCCAAAACTGGCTATACTTGGTGGTAAAGATTTTTTACCCACTTAACAGATTTTCAATTAAAAAAGACTGAAACTACAATATTATTGACTAAAATACTGAGATGGTAACTGCTAAACGTATTGCTTCAACATGGAGGTAAATGCTTTGTAAATTAAGATGCGAATCTTTTAGGTGAGGATCTGAATCTCTCTATATTTTGCAATTAAAGATTCGAATTACTTCAACCATTGGTATAAAAATAACCAATTTGAAAACTGTTTATAACACAACTCATAGCAGATCAAGGTCAGACCAGGTCAGTTAAAGAGACAATTCAATACCTCCTACACGTTTTGCTTTGCCACTGAGCCATTGACGCCCGGCAATAGTTCAGTGGTAAAGTGTCCGCCTCCCAATTGGAAGGTTGGGTGTTCGATCCACAGCCACTGAGTGAATTGCTGTAGTGTTCCTTGGGCAAGAGCGTTCACCTCAACCGCCCCGGCAAGAAGCATAATTCAGGCTTCGGCCTGCCGTTTGCCGTCACCAAAATTAACAAAAAAAAAAACAAACTATAAAACGCTAACAGGATTCCAGACAGCGTATGCTTTGAGAAAACGTTTAAATTGACTGCAGAATTGTGCGAAATTGTGATTCAAAATATGGTAGATTTGTTAGTTTTCAACATTGTGTCATTAAAACAATTTCTTTTAAGACCAACAGACAGCAGTGAACTTTTTCTAGCGAGTGATATATGAATTACTGGAGTGTGAAAGTGGTTTTGAGAAATACGCCTTTCGAGAAATATTGTATTCCAAAATATTGGCTGGCTATTTATAGGCAGCATTTTGCTTGTGTCAGGAACACGCATAACCATTAGTAATAATGACAAGAATGTTTCCTTTGAAAGGGTTTTGTGACATTCGTGCAACTTTGCAGATGCAAACCTACTTTGTAGCTGTTATCCTGAAATGCAGACGTAACTGTTTTCTTTTCGCTGAGACATTTCGGTCATTTGTTTCACAATAGCGTTGAAACTCGCCGTAACAGCATTCACTAGTCTATGTTTTGGGACATTATGACCGAATTGACTTCCGGGAACTTTTTTCGGTCATTTAAAAACAATTTCAGTCTATGACCGAAAAATTACCAAAAAAAATAGGTCGTAACAAACTCTATTTAGTTATAGCACTTTTGCACTTGCAGACCTACTCTGTAGACAAACAAATTGCTGATTCCGCATCCACGGCGACAGCTGTCTTGACCGGGGTCAAAACAGGGGACTACATGCTTGGTGTTACAGGAGCTGTGACAAAAGGAAATTGTTCAAGTAGTCTTCCAAAAGAACGTTCGGTTCCAACGGTCTTTGAAGATGCCTTCAAACATGGTGAATTGCGTTGTTTCCCTTGCTTAAGTGTTTTCAAAAGAGTGCATGTGCAATACTACTCTTTGATTTTCGTCGATAGTACAGAAGTTGGAAAAAAATCCACATCTCTCTAATTATTCGTGTGGGATCGCTCGCTGTTCCAATACATGACTGACACATTTATTAACTATTATGATAGTTCATATCAACTACTATAACAGTAATTCAACTCAATAATAACTGTTATAATAGCATTTATTAACCAGTCCTTTAAATTCGTACTAACTGAGCACGAATCAGCTGTGTTTGTAGTACGTCAAACATTATTTTTGATTTTTCTAAATCATGTAGCAGTAACATGTTTCTTGATTACAGCAATGTTATACACAAAATTGTCTTTTACAAAAAATTAACTACGGAATTTTGTTTCTAGATGTTTTTATTGAAAAAACAGAATCGGAGTTTAGCACCAGGGGTTGAAAACCCCCTCACACACATTTATGATTGCATAGCAAATGGTATAACTTCATTTCTCAGCAGTACAAAAAACTGAGTTAATTACTAACACATCATGCTTATTCTAATTCAAGCTTTTACTAAACTCGGCGTGAAGATTTCAAAAAGATATAAAATATTTTGCTTAGCTTTGATTTTTGCGCTATCTTATAGCCTGAGTTGACGAATTTTGGCGCATGCAGTAATCCAAGCATAAAATTAAGAACGAAATTGTTTTCTGTAGAGATCGACCGATATGGCTTTTACGGGGCCGATGCCGATATATCGGCCAGCCATTCGTGGACCGATAGCCGATACCGAAAACCGATATTTCCAAAATTTTCAAATCTTGTTTACTGTTTCATTATCAAAAATATTATGTATTCTATGCCTTACCTTTTTTTCAAAAACTTAAAAAATCAGGATTTATGAGTTAAAATTTTCAAATTGTAGCAATTTCAATATATTGGTATGAATGCTTTTGTTTCGGCTGCGACAGCCAACGCGTGCTTCATGTTTAATCTTGTCTGTTTGTTTATAAAAAGGCCTCTGTTAGAATTGCTGCAAGATAGCTGTCTTGACTTGGTTCGTTGTGCTTCCTTGCGCAAGTTGTCTGGATGTGTGAGGCATATAACAGCATTTTGTCAACACCTACTGAGGCCGATAAAATCGGCCGTTTTGGCCGATACCGATATATCGGCAAAACCGAAATATCGGTCGATTATATTGGCCAGGCCAATATATCGGTCTATCTCTAGTTTTCTCGAACCCAAAAGGCCTGTGATTGTAATGTTGCACCCAAGCGCGTAACGAGGTTAGATGGTGCCCGGAGCAAGAAGCAAGTTTGGCGCCTCCATGTTGGAACCAGAGGTTCTTAGAANCAAATGTACTACACTAGAAAAAGTACTTGTGACGTTGTTGGGACTTTTCGGCGCCCGGGGAATTGTGCCCCACCTTGCCCCCTTATTACGCCCTCGGTTGCANCATTTGCTCAGTNGGCTAAATTAAAAAGTGTCACCCGATGTATATAATTAGCAGAAACTTCTCAATTAGTTTGTCTTGAGATTGATATATGAGACATTTCAGCTCAAAGTTACGTTTCTTCTGAAGAAGCTGCTTCTTTTCAAAAATTTTTGATATTCTGTGGTTATATGTACAAGCTGACGTGCTCGTGATGAAATGATTTCAGGTTTGAGGGTGTCTGTTGTTAAGTGAAAACGAGTTCCCATTTGCTGATGGATTCAACTCAATCGACTTTAAGGGGACTAGTTACTTGAAACGTATCTTGGTCAGATTTACCCCAAAGTTGTCAACAGAATGAAAAAAACTGGGAAAATACCCCCACGAAAACTGAAGAAATTCACAAGCACACCAGGCAGCACTCTGAATGCACTGTGAACTTGACGAACCAGAATCGTGGGCTTCTTCTAGCAATGCAATGTGTCTGCAAACTTTGAAAAAGCTGTTCGTCAAAGATAAACGCCTATCGTTAAATGTCAATACATCATTCACTCCTGTGTCAGTCGTCTGGGATATCTGGTGTTGCAACGTGCTTTCCCAATTAGCATGGCCAAGCGTTGATCGCCCCCTCTTTTTTGATGTACGGCACAACGCACGTAATTTGCGATGAAACATTTGGCGTATCGTCTCGTTGAGTTTTGCCGAGGTTGAAAAAATTGTGGCGTTTACAAAAATTGAATCTAGTTTGTTTTAGATCATTGGTGTTTGTGTAATATTTTCTAAACATTGTCTATAATTTGCAGTTGCGGCAGTACCACACTCTAAAAGTATTAGCTTAAGAAAATATTAGCAATGAAAACGATTGGACTCTGCGTTCGGCAAATCAGAAATTACGGAATGTTTACAGCCTATATTCGTGTTGGAGCCTTCAACAAACTGCCTTGTTGCAGCTCCCTGACTGTTACTATGTGATACAAGATGCGTTTTAATATTTGACCTCTAACGTTCAACTAGAATGTGCTTGCACTGATTTAATTATCATCAATAACAAAGGTTTCCGCGTTAATTATATTCCTATAAAAATTGGACATTTAGAAAATATACCACTACCACCTCATCGCGCATAATTCTCTTTGATACCAATTTTTACCCAAACATTTCCGCTGGAAACGTATCAAAAACATTTATTTGCGACGAGACCAGGCGACTCAAGTCCATGGCTCGACTTAAGTTGTGTTATAGATAGTCAAGTCACTTTTTTCGTAAAAACTTGACTGACATTGACAAAGGTAAAGACTCATAATATTCTACCAAGCACCTTCCGATGAGGTGTAGTTGCTGTTATACAGTAGGTTACACTGGTTGGCAATTAATGTATTTCTCAACAATAAACTTTACCATGTTTCGATTTATAAAACTTCACTGCGCTGTTCATTTTACCCTGTTTGTGTATTTACATTTTTACACTCTTACACTGTTTTGGTAAACTAAACACACTGCACAGACTGCTGCATAAATACCTAGCTTTAATACACTACTATTCATGGGCGCAATTTTGTTGTAAAATGTGGGGGGCAGGTTGGCGTGAAATAAATATATATTACGAAACCTAAAGAGAAAATGTGGGGAGACATGGCATATTATATCCCCACTGTCTGAAAATGTGGGGGGACGCGTCCCCCGTGTCCCCCACTTAATTGCGACCATACTACTATTTAAAAAACGTGAATGAGTTCGAAACTACTCAGTACAATAAGTAAAAAATTAGAAAAAATTCAACTTAGGCAACTCGGTTTTGACAAGCCATTAATCAATGAATCGACTCGAATTGACTCGATGTTTAATGCAAGGATTCAACTTTGACACGGACGGAGGTGGTTCTATTCTTGAGTTGACTCAACTTTCAGATTTACGATTCGCGTCCATCTTTGTCTTTGGATAGCTGGCCGCTTTTAGTACTTCATATCGTGATAAGATTGACTGGTCTTTACCATTTACACGGCCAGCTGCCAACAAGCGCAGATGGCTCAAGTTTCATGCTGGTGTCTGTTTTTCGTCTAGCATAACACCAACTGTAGGAGGTTTTTAGATCAAAACCATAATCAATCATCTCCAAAAAAGTCATGGGTTCAGTATTTTTCATGTCGGCGAGTAGTTAAGTTGAACTCCCGGCAGAGTCTTATCTGCGCCGTGAGCAAGATACGAGATAGTTGACGAAACCTAAATGTCAAGCAGGACCAACCATCTTCTCACAACAATTTATTCAAGGACTCCTAGGTAAACCTGTTTAACTAGGAGATCTTGATTTATTCGATGTATCGCACGATTTCAGCTGATTGCCGAGGAGGTCGTGCGATGGATCGCTGAGCGGGTTGATAGGTTTGTTCTCGCTGCTGTTTCGCGATGTTCATAGATGCCAAGCGGTGCAGTGCGTCAAAAGGCGTTGAAATCCACACAGGTTCTTTCTTGTTGCATTTAGCAGCTAAATATGAGGACATCAGCTGCAGCGCTGGACACGATTCTTGCAGTTTCGCATGGCAGTGGTAATGACGTGTATGATTTGCTCATCAATTCGTCACACCCTGGTTATTTTTTAGTTTAGGAAAGCGGCCAAGCCTGAAAGCTATAAATCTATTTGATTGAGCGTGCATGTGTAGAGCATTATCCCTGAGTGTTTTGTACTTGGTAAGATGTCTTGAGGGCATTACCTTCCAAATAGGACTGTTTATGGACCAGTCGCAGAAATCTCTGCGCCAATCCATAATAATAGATGTCTTCGGAGCCAAGTAATCTAAAATTATGAACTTAAGATTGCTTATAACTGCCTGGATATGGCGGTTACTAGTCAGTTGTGCTATTGTAAATACATCAATAAGTTCGTTTTGCTTCATCGAAAGTTTGCTGTTGGGTCATAAATGTGTTCAATTTCATTGATTTTCACCGAGATCCCAATACTTCGATGACGTCAGGCTAGAAACCACCATCTTCGGTTAATCCGGATCTTCGCCTCAACCAAATAAAATCGTCAGTCAAATCGAATCCGGATAAATCGAGGTTTACTGTAATGCAGTCATCGGCAAGCCATCTGCTCTGGATTTATGCATGACCCGCATGTGATTGTTTCAAGTTTTTCGAATTGCCCTGAGTGCGAATAAGTGAGTTTTCAATTGGTATTTGGTGAGCAACGAAGTTTTCGTCACGTCTGTCAGGGTGCATGTCACGTTCCAACGTGCAAAAACACTTTTACCGCAGTCGCGTCGCCACTGGGGGATTTTGGNGGGCTTAGCCCACCCCAAACAAAGTTCCAAGCCCCCCCCCAATTTAAATATGAAACACTAAAAATCAATGGAGGTTTTGTCAAATTTTGGAATGTCAAGCCACCTGCGCAAAAGTAAAGGCCCCCTATTGAAGACTTTCTGGCGACGGTTCTGTTCTAAAGTCCGGTGCACCTTCTTTTAACAAGTTTTGTCTCTTAAGGGAAAGCCACAGGAGTTGTTACCACGACTCGCATAACCCACGCTACACCAGGGGCAACCTACGCTCACACGCCGCACAGGAGGTGGTATGGCGATGCTGATTTGACACCAGAGGCCAAGAAAAATGGATGTAGAGACATTGCCCAGCAGTTTTTTGATCAATCAAACATGTTCACGGTAAGACAACAGTGTCCTAACCAGTCAATGACTTTGAATGTAATCTTGTCCGTTGATCGAACATATGTGAAGTATCGGCTGGAGTCCAAGAGTTGAGTTCAAAACAAAATTCCTGAGACTAGTTTTACAAAAAATGTCATCACATACCAGACTTAACACCAAATATTAGTGGTTGTGCTTTAAATTGTTACGAACTTGTCTCTAAGCACTGGCAAAAAATGCTTCGACTGTACCTTTACCTTGAAACAGGGATGGGCAAATACTTTCTACAGAGGGCCACATTAAAAACTTTTTGCTACCGGGGGCCGCATATATCACATTTGTCTACTTCAGTTACAATTTACGTTTATAACATTGCATTGTTTTACTTCACATTGACACTGTAGTAGCCTACACATAGACGGAATAAAATCTTGAGATTCAAATCTAATCGACAAAATTACTTCACATAGACCCGAAATATATACTATCTATGTACGTGTGGCTTCCCTGCGGGACGCACAAAATGCCCTTGGGCCGTAGTTTGCCCATCCCTGCTTTAAAACAACGTCCACCATACAAGAATCTTCTTCGTCAACGGTTGCCGCACGCACAGAATGTTTTCTTCATACCCGTTTAAAGGAGCTCTTATCAACATGCTATTGGAATTTCTTCCCACGTTTTCTCTTGAAACATTTCAAGGTTGCACTTGCTGGAGGAAGAAAGTATTTTCAACCAATTACAACGAAAGATCCGGAATACCCAACCAAATACAACGGCAGATTAGATGGCCAAGACCTCCTTGCCCAGTGGAAAAAAGCAAGACAAAATATTGAAGCAAAGTATGTCTGGAACAAACAACAGTTTGACGCTGTTGATCCTAGGACGACTGATGCGTTATTAGGTAAGATACGACCGACAACAACAGCGTTTGATTCGGCGTAACATGTGGTACTTTTGACAAAAGTAAAATGCAAAGATGCTGTGAATACTGATTCACCCATGCTTACAGTATGACAAAAATTTTCGTCAAAGCACCACATACACGAGTATACATCAAGCACTGTCTTGAATTGAGGCAGCATAAGCGTGACTTTATAAGTGTATTGGGTCATATTTGCCTAAATCTCCATTTTGTTTGCCTTTTTTATCACTTTTATAATCACTATAGCAGGCTCGCAAACAGGGGGTAATCGGACAGTTGCCCAACCTAGAAGTTTGCAAAAACACTAAGCGCCAAAAGCTTTTTCAAATTGTTTTGGCAAAAACGTCAAGTTGCAATCATTTTGCCCCACTCCCACGAAAATATCAGCTGGTTGCATCCCTACCACAACATTGCATTTTACAGATGGTCACGTTATGCTCAGTTGCTCGCGACATTTTGAGGATATTATAATCTCCTTGAACCATGAAACAACCGTCTGTAACTCGACTGTTGCTTCGAAACTTCTCCATTGCTCAAATTGCCCAATGTACACTTCGATCAAAACCAGTGAATGTCTTTTGAAAAACGGAGAAAACGTTTGGAAATATATCAAGATCAAGAAAAAACGTGTTTCTTTGTTTTGTGCGGATGCTTCCTATCTCTTTGGATTTTTTCTTGTAATGCACTGCGTTCAAAATGCGGTTTGGATTTGCATCTACAAAAGCAGGTTACATAAAATGGAACTATAAATCTTCCAGTTCTATCCACCTCAAAATTGCAGGTTTGTTCGAACCCAAGGACATGAAGTACGAAGCACACCGTCAGCAGGAGACAGGCATTCGGGAACCTTCTCTAGCTGAAATGACTGAGAAAGCGATCAAGATTTTGGAAAATAAAGATGATGGTTACTTTTTATTAGTTGAAGGCGGTAGGATCGGTAAGCAATAGGCTAAAAGCGTTTTCGTGCATCTACGCATGCAACAGTTTGAAATAATGAATGGAAGTTTCCTGATTTGGTCTGAATTACTTGACACGTTTTTGGGTAAAACAACCAAAGTCTCTTTGTGCAAAAATAATGGTTTTGTTGTCGTCGACCCAACAATCATCAACTCCAATGCAAATCATGAGAGATCGATCGGACATAACCCTCTGACGTGCGTGCAGGGATTAATGCAGCACCGGCAATTTAAAACCTAATGTTCACATTTTAGTTTTTTGCATACGATATGATGCCCGGTATGCTTAAATAAGAAAAGCAAAGTAGTAAGCGGTGTGGTTGAATGGCACTTCCTTACAAATACAGATAAAGTACATAACTGAAACAAATTTTGCAACCTATAGTTTCGCATTATTCTTGTTCTGTTGACAAACATTGCACCACAGTAAGTTTCCGCGAATGAATCAGGTTTCGAGATCTTTAGTTCAACGGATAACTTTAATGTTGTCATGATGGGGCACGTATGCACATCAAAGCATAACGTGTGGTAAGATGCGGACTTGGTACTATTTTACTAAATGTTGTAGATATCGAATGGTAAATCAGTTGCATTTGAAGTTAGCATTTTCCATGTGAATCGTTCATTGTAGTAACACTAGGTCTCAAACGTTAATACTCCTTGAAAGGTAAAGTGAAAATTACCTCAATAAATTAAGCCGTACTAAACACGTAAAGACGCCAGAAAAGATGCAAAACTAGGAATAAAAATGGAAAACCTTTCTTTGTCTCGAGCACAGTACATAATCATAGTTTAGTTTTAGCCTTGCTTAAAGCACGGGAGATGCTTGTACATTATATTATAAATCACATGCACAGCACATTTTGAACATTTAGCCTCTGATTAGGCAAAACAGCAGAAGATTGCAGAGTTTTTCACAGGTTTTGTGTATGCATTTGCTTGAGCCCTGTGAGGTTTTTGAAAGTAAAACGTTCTTGTAAGCAGGTTAAACTAAAAGCGTTCTTGTAAACAGGTAAATTTCAATACAATTACGCAAAAATGTATAATTAATTACAGTCAGCTCAGTTACAAATCGTAATTGACCCAACTCTGGTTCAAAATGGGAAACATCGTATCGCTGTTGAGCTCATATATTTGCTGGTAATGCTGCATCACATGCGTTTTCATAAGCCACATACGTTTGCATTACATTTGCCAGTTGCATTGATGCAGGGCCCTGACATGGGGAAGTCCCGTCCCGGGGCGAGTCGAAAAGTACTGCCACCCCAAGTCACGGGTTAGAGCAAAGTCAAGCCTTTCAGGACGGAATTATTTCATAACAATGCATCATCAGGCTGGAGTTAATTTTGAAAATTCCACTG
>JGI24021J15306_10001512_pt1 | contig 22971 bp, 17 predicted proteins | sample Ectturendosymbi1_FD_15306 | JGI IMG/M metagenome (IMG submission 15306) | reverse complement strand
TACTGAGTGCAAAGCTATATTTGCTGTGGCGAGTTTTCATAATTCATCTGCTCAATTTGCAAAACCTGCGTGATGGTGTTCTAACTCTAGTAAGTTTATCCGTAGTCGTGTCAACTTACAGGTCTGCTTAATTGTCCGGTTTGTGTAGCAAGGTTTTATTGATCGCTTTGCACGAGATCCCAGACGTTTGCAGCTCTTGTTTCTAAGTGATGCTGCGAAGTCTTGCTAGCTGATCCCGCAACCAGGGGAGAGCAACCAAGCAATTCCCTCACCCGAAATTTTCAAAACATGTTCAGTTGTTAGTTCAGTTGAATATATCAGTTGGGTGCGGCCTTGCTTGCTAAGTAAATATAAAGTCATAATTTGTGGTTTCGTTCAAAACCATGGCAATCCAATGCTTCTTTCTTTACAGATCATGGCAATGCTTACTTGAAAAGAAATGCCCTGCGTTGAAAATCTGCAGATAACCTACTGTGTAAATTGTCGTAACACTAATATACCTGGCTATTGCTGCCAACCAAGCGTTTTTTGTGATTGTTACCGTAACACGGGGCATTTTCTTTGTACTGTAGAAAGGATAAAGCGTTTGTGAACGTCCATCTGCATTGCATCGTCAACAATGTTCCCTCTAAGGCAGAGTTTCTTAATCTGGAGTGCTAGCACCCCCAGGGGGTGCTGAAATCAATTTCAGGGGGTGCTGGGGAAGGTCACATGTGTGGCGGTAAAAGGAATACGTTTGTCTTTACTTTATCCTTATAGTAACCAGGTGTTAGTCAATGGTAGGGGATGCTGGACTGCTTCGGCGTCACCAAAAGGGATGCTGAGGTAAAAAAAGGTTAAGAAACGCTGCTCTAAGGTGCGCAAATACACAGGACCACCAGAACTGCTGTGCAGTGAAATCTCATTCCCGCGCACTTGCAACATTCCAAAGCAATGGAACAGCAGGCAAACAAGAAGCTATTTGAATGAAATGTGTATTTTGTGCGTATTTTGATAAGGTTGTATATTTATTATATAATTCACAACGTTTGTAATTTGTTGAAAATAATCATGCTCACTAAAACATATATTTGCTCAGTATAAAATTACGTTAGAGCGCACACTGATCGTCAGCAATTTGAAAATGATAAACAAAATGTCGACGTTGCCCCCCTGGAAATATTTCTGCGGACGCCCATGAATGATCGTGCTTTCTCGCTTTCGTTTTCTCGTTACTTTCATGCTTTCACTCAATACGAATTGTTTGTTTCTTTCCGTTCTCTTGATTTCGGTTGCAAAATAAACAGAATCAACCCGCTTCCGGTTCTTGTTATTATTTCATCAAAATTACCTGCAATAACAAATGTTATACACAAATGACTCCGGGCGTTGCAGACTATTCCAAACGACAATTAAAAACCGTAAAATTCCCTATTTGAAGAGCACTGATCTAAACCGCATCCAAGTGATTAGGCTCACTTGCAACATACAAGACAAACAGCACTACTGCACTATGCTGGCTACTGCCACAGGTAATTGTGCTGCAACAAACGTAACCTACAATGAGAATAAGTATTATGTCGTCACGTGAACTGTTTATCTCGAGTCCTCGATGTGCCTGCGCCGACGCCAGCCCAGTGAATACGTCAGATCGCTGTTATGTGCCACATCATTGCTTGTTGGTTCCGTAGCGGTGCAGTGCTAGAGTTTGACCAGTTTTTTCACTCAAGCGTCTTCTAAACCAAGCTTAAGACTTGTTTCCTCGTAGTAATGTACGTATGCGAACGTGATTGATTTACGCAGTATGGTCTTTTGAAGCATTGGGTTCATTGCAAATCGATATCGTATCCCCCCCACCAAATCAGCCTGTGTCCGCTACTTCACCCGGGACGAAAACCGCACTGCATACTCATCAGTTTTGGTTCAATTTTTCGCGGAATTTTTTTTCAAGGCACTTGGCATACACTTTTCCAGAAAGGCTAAGAAGTTGCTGTAGGAGAGGGATACCCCGGTAGTTAGTGCATTCTCTCTGTCTCCCTACTTGTATATGGGGATGATCACCCCAGTTTGCCAATCCTTTGGTGCCCTCCCAGAATACCAGGTCACTTCACACACACGAGACGGCCAAAGAACTTTTCTGTTCAAGGTTTTCAGCATTGCAGGCCAGATTTCTTATTTTGTCAGTTGCAGCGCTAAGGTTCATTTAACTTATTAATATGGATAAACAGTATGTAAAGTAGTTAAACAGATTCTTTCTTAAACTAAAACACCAATTTTAAGCGTCGTTTAGGTGCGGAACGTAAAACTCAAATAGATATCACTTCATATTGTTTTTTGATCAAAGCGACTCGCTCGGAACTCCCAAGCAGCTACAGAAAAATTGGCCTTGCTATAAGGAACGAACTTATATTTTTTATGCTCAGCGAGTTACGTTTTGGCAAAACGTTTATTTTGTCAGATGCAGCGGTAAGGTTCACGGTGTGTAGGTCAAATCAGCGCACAAAACTCTGACAAAACCGAAAGAAGATTATAATTCTCATCAAGCACGCCAATACCACCAGCTCGGCGTTGAGAAATGTAATGCATTTCTTAGACTTTGCAAAAAATGAATGAAACGTGGGAATGAGAAACACGTTTTTTGAAAGCATAAAAAAATCAGTGTACGTTGCAAGTGAGCAGCAATACACTGCAACAGGTGAGGTTCAAGTACCTTGGGGTGGTATTTACGAGTGACGGAAGGCGGCGCGCGGAGATTAATATATAACGCAGTGCTGCGTGAGCTTTATCGCTCTGTGGTCACAAAACGGGAGCTTTCAAACACCGCAGAGCTGTCAGCTTTTAAATCGGTCTTTGTTTCCATCCTCACCTATGGTCATGAATCTTGGGTTATGACTGAAAAAATATTATCTCAAGTGCAAGCGGCAGAAATGGGATTTTTGCGAAGAGTCCACGTTGTGACACTTCGCGACAAAGTGCGCAGCAGCGAAATTCACAAAGCCCTGAATGTCGAACCACTTCTCCGAATCGAGAGATCCCAGCTACATTGGTTCGGTCATGTGTCCAGAATGCCTCACCAAAGACTGGTGTGGCAAGACCTGCTGGCTAAACCCGCAGGAAAGCGGCGTAGAGGTCGTCCTAGAACCAGGTGGCGTGACTATATCTCCGACCTTGTTTGGTCCCGTCTTGGTGTGGAACCAGCAGAATTTCATGTCTCTGTCTAATTTTGAAATCCAATGCGGTTGGAAAGTCAAAAAATCTGTCCACACCTCTGGACTAATTCGTTTGCTCTGGTGCTGTTAGATTTTGAAACAACTCCGAGCGGGAGGAGATTAAACGCTGGAAATTGTTGAATTTTGTTTTTCACGCATTGTGTGGAATGTAGCAGAAAACAATGCTTTGAGCGAAGAGTTGAGAGATGAAGTCCTTCCCGCTTTATCACCCGAATACTTTCATGAACGACAAACTTTGTTCCGCTGCATTGGAGCAATATCGGCATCCCCTGAACAAATATCAGTCCTGGCGCCGGAGTTTACCGTCGTTTGTGTACATTCGGGTGAGTTTCTTTGCACACTGCGCTACAGTGCGTGGCTATTGGTGAACGTTATTGTCTTTTTTGCGGCACGACTCGTCAGAAATCGATATGATTACGCGATAATGTACATGACAAAGCACTTTTTATGTGACGGCACAAGCTATAGTATTACATATCTAGAACGTAATGCAATGATGGCAAAAGACAAAAAGGAAGTGCGTTTCAAAGTGTTGTGGCATGATACTGCGAAAACCCGACCTGAAGAAAGAAAAAATGCTACATTTTAAATGAAATTCGACCGAAAAATGGTGATTGACGTTGCAAAATCACACGCTGCATGGCCAAGGCATTAAGAAAAATTCCAGAACTTTTGGGACTTTAAATAATAAATGCAAGCGTTAAAAGATAAAAAAAAAATTTAATTCCACTGGACAGTTATCACATTTTAACTGATTTGGTAACGTGAGTCATAATGGATTGTGTTTTTTAAGGTGAAGTCAAATTATTATTCAAATTGATTATGGTAAGAAGAATGGCAGAAAGGTACAAATCAACACAAAGGCAAATAAAACTTGACGTGTTAATGAAACAAGCCTTCTTCAGACTGAAACGGCAGGGGAGAAAGTTCAATTAATAAACCCTTACTTTCCACGTTTCCATGTAATCAGTGTCTTCAGTCAAAAATTTTCCATCTTCACCTTTCGGAAATAAATTCCCGTTATTCTGAAAAAAGCTATTCGTGAAACATGAGAAATTCGCGAGGGCATGAGTGAAAATCTTACTTCCACCGCGGCACGCAATCTTCCAAAATCAATTATTAACTTCCGTTTGTCTCTGTACAATTTTTACCAAACGAGATGAACAGAGCAAGGATATCGTACCAACTCAACAAAACTATGTTTGCCACACTATAAGCTTACACAAAAAATATTTTAAATCTATTTCTTTCAAAAAACGTCTTTGATCCTCGAAGAACTCAAATGCCTGTCACCAAAACAATGAACAATCAAAAATTTGTACTGCATAAAACGCTGATATTAACTCACTGAAATTCATTTTCAAAGGACACGCGCATTGAAACATTGAAAAATCACCAATTTACTTTTATCATTTGCTTTAATAATAAAGCCCTCTCCACCTAGATCCGATAAAGATATTTGAATTGTTGTTTTGTCGACAAGAGATGCCAACCGTCAGTACAAAATGTAGCATGTGTGTCAGGGGTGACGAAAATGCGGCCCGCAAAGCATTCAGGCGAGACCAGCAGTCTTGAGCTTTCTTGGACCGGCTTCTTTGTTTCGTTTTTAGCAGGTTTCGTAGTATGACTAAAAAGTTTTGCGGCCCGCTTACTCAGCGGTAACTGACAATGCGGTCCGCGATAGCAAATAGGTTCGTCACCCCTGATGTATGTCAATGAACCTATGGCTTTTCTATGCAGCAGAGCGGGGTCATCAGCCAAATAAAATTGCGAGCTTGAATAGGCGCTACATTCTGCAAACACAGAGGAATGTAGAGTGACCAACGTGGAGGAGGCCCCATTAAAGCTGAAAGTACAAACAGCAACATCGCAAAGCACAAACGATTTTTCCAAGGTTATTATTGATGTGTTCAAATTACCCTTACTCTATTTCAGGTTCAGTGTCAAAATGCTTGGCAACATTTTTAGGTTTTGGACCCCAAAGGAAATTTGTCTAAGCACGACACGTAACCTGGCTGATAAAGAACATTGCTGCTTCTCGAACATCAAGACATTTCAGACAAATAAAACGATTGACAACCATTATTCGTACAAATTAAACGACATGTTGGTATTTTTCCAATGAGGCGTTGATATTCGAAATTATTGACGTTCGTTGAAAAATCGTGCGTTTGTTGATTCTTAATCTCGACTGCAAGTCAACCCTGAAACCGAACCAAAAATATACTGAACCATATTTTAATTTTACACGTTTTCTAAGGCAAGTACTTTCTTTTCAGATTACGGCAACCACTTTAGTTGGCAAAACTACAAACTTGTAACCTGGGCATGTCACAATTATAGGCTCTCAGTTTGAAAATCGGAAACACCTCTGCAATTTTCCAACAGTACATCACACTTACAAAGTCCTTCAGAGACAACAGTATGAAATTTGCAAAAAAAGTGACAACGTATTGAAGCTGGTCGGTACCAGAAAGTAATTTTGCATAACATTTTCTGTGGCACCACCAGCCACTCACGCGTACCTTTCCATAAAATACACTTACCACGTAAGCCATAGGCCAGTGAACCAAGTAGAGATCCAAGTAGTCGAGTTTAAGGCTTTTCAGACTCTCCATGATGGCTGGTCTTACATCGCTAGGACTATGATACACGTTCCAAAGCTGAAATCACATCCATGCGGAAAAGACACATCAATGCGAAATCAAATAATCCTTATAAGCTCTCGTGGCTTCGTTTACATATACACATTGCCTAGTGTTTTACTACCAAGCAACTCAAAGTCTACACATATCATGGAACTCTACAGTAAATGCCCGATTTGTATGTTTTCAAGCTTATGAAAATTCATTTCTACACAGAAATATAGCAAAAATTAGATGTTCAACATAAAAAATGTTCCTATATTTTGGACAATGTTTGGTTTTGGAATGAGAACTTGTACCAGTGCCGGATCCAGGGGGCAGTCTGGGGCAACTTCCCCTCAAACGTCTGAGGCGATAATAGAGTTTGGGTAAAAGCCCCGTCGACTGGCGCGTCTTTTTGGTGCCTATCGAGTAAAATCAGAGATAAAAAATACTCCCAAACTAAAAAATGCTTTACACTTCGTCGAACTTCAGAATTTACGTGTCGGGCTTTTACCCTAAAACTCTATTATCGAATAGTATTAAAATTGCTATTCTTTCGTAACAATAATACTGTTCCGCTACTTTTTCCGCGTGAGTGCTGTCCAGTCGTACTCAGATTAGGTCAGGGGTGGGCAAATAGCGGCCCACAAATAGCGGTGGGCAAATACGCTTTACCGGAAGCATCGAGGAAAATCTTCAAATCTGAATTATCTTCCAACTCATCACAGCAAACATTAGTGCTGAGCTAACTTGAACGGAGACCTGCTTCAATTTCCATTAGAACAGGGTTGAGCAACTAGCAGCCCGCAGGCCACGTGTGGCCCACCACAGCGAGATGGACAAACTGTAATGACAGAAACAGAAGTATGTTTCGCTTCAAGTTAGCCTCAGCACTAACATTCACTGTGATATGTTCAAGAAAATTTCGGATTTGAAGAATTTTCCTGCATGCTTCTGCGGGCCACTGAAAACGATTTGGCGGGTCACAAGGGGCTGTGGACCCCTAATTGCCCACCCCTGCTGTAGACTAATTAATAAGCTTATCAAAAATATTACAAAACGTACTGAAGTTCGAAACTTTCAGAAGTTTCAAAAGCAAAATAGTGACCCTCACAGCATCTCTCAAAAAGGTGGGCCAGAGGCTACCGTCTCGTTCGTTTCCTCTAATATCCATCCCTGATTATATGTATAGAATATTTTCAGACCAAGAAGTCACTATTTTGATAAATTTGCCATAAGCAATTGAGAGAAGGCTTTCAATTGAATGCTTTTACATTAAATTAGTGTGATTTAAATAAAACAATATGTTGCCGTTGTTTGTAACGTTGAGACCAGTCGAGCAATGAGGCCAAATTGCAGCAATTTCCAGATTCTGTTTGATGGGGGGTTTTGCCCCAGATATGGGGTTTTAATTGCTTTTCTGGGTTTTTCTTCTGGATATCTGTCTTTTTAGGATTTCACTGCGTAGCGATGATTTAAGATGGAGTATGATTTATTATACTTCTCATTGCTATTCTCATCTTTCTTTATCTTGTTTTGTTGAGGAACATTATAGTCTTCAGCCTAACTGATTAGCAAGCAACTGACACCATATAAGCTGTAAATATCAGCTAGGTACAATAAGTTCAAATGACAGGGTTACTGCATTAATGAAGCACGCCCAAAGCAAAATATTAAGTGGTACACATAGCAGTTTTAAGGCAGAGTGGTTGACAGATCCAGATCTCAAAAGTTAGGTACAGAAGTACACTGGGAATGAAGATTTAGTTATTGTAAAATGCTGCGAGATCACTGTCAGAACTGCAAACAGTTCATTTTACTGGGATATATTAATTTCGACAGACACAAAAGTTCATTAGTAAAGTTACAGTACATATTCACCAGCACGTTTTGTGACTTACAGATGCCCAGATATGGTAGATAGTAAAAAGATTCACCTAATTTTATGTCTACTTGGGATTTTCTGTTAAACCCTGTTTTTTTGGGGGGAAGTCTACATGGCATTGTTGAAAAAATCTGATTGGCAACCCTGGATTTGGCCTCTATTCACTTACCATTGGGTAGGTAGAGTATTCGGAGTCTTCTTTTACAAGTGTGGGAAATGATTTGCGCATTTATGTAACCCTCGTGGTGACGAACTGCAGTGGAGAACGGCCATGTTCTAAACTTAAGGTGGTAGAATGAACAAAGGGCACCATTAGACAAAACAAACTGATCGGCCTGATGCAGTGGTTCCAAAACATTTTTATGCCGTGGCCTACTTGTCGCTTTCAGCAGAACGTCGTGACCCACCATCACAGATCAATAGAAAAATCTACTCTCAGTCTTCATTTACAGTAGGTACAAATATGAGCAAACAAAATGTGCTTTACGATAATACACCAAATTTATTCAATTTTAGCATCAGCAACACAAAGCAGACCCCGAGATAAACTTCGCGTGTTTTTTGCTTTTGCGTGACGTTTCCGACCATATGGTGAATTCTTAGCTGCGTTGTGAAAAAAGCGTATCTAAGATTGTCTTCTGGCGTAGAGTTGAATCGGTTTCGATATTTTGCTTTCACGTGCAGAAGGGTAGAGAATCCACAGATTCACATAAATATGTGCTGGTGAAGAGAAGTAACTGTTTGAGAGCTTCTTTTCCATCATTTTGATAATCATCAGACACCTTCAGCCAAACGTCACAAATTTTATTAGTTTCGAATACGTATTTGGCCTCAGAATCGTTGCGAAGGTCGATGAGTTCATCTTCTATGCAATCTGCAACATTCTCGAGTGGAATAACAAAATGATTTTTCACCAAATCCAAGTTTGTTTTGATGATTTAGGGAAAGTACAGCACAACTCACGAAGCTCTCCAACCATGGGTGTCGGAAAGATTTTTTCCAGGTTGAGCACGAGGGGTTTTTCCAAAATTTTACTAGGGAGGCCAAATGTGGAAAAAATTGTTTTTTCCCACTCGAAACGAAGAAAACAACCTTTTTAGCTGAAATTATTAAAATCCAGGGGGGTCTTGGCCCTCCCCTTACGAGGCCCATGCCTCCAAGGTGTTGAACAAATTCCGATGCTATATCCAGCTGCAGTGGCAAGATTCTCGAACATACCAAAAGTTCCTGCTTGCGCTTTTCGCTTCAATTGTCAAGTTTTTCCACGAAATGCGCTGAGGGTGTCAATGAAATCGACGATTGTCCTTCCCCTTCTTTGTAGTTTCAGATTAACTTTATTGAGTTGTTGAAATATGTCAGCAAGACATGCCAGGCGAAAAATAAAATGGTTATTTTCGAGACTGGATACCATTTCGTTTTTTTCCTTGATCGCTGAAAATTGATTTTAATTCTTATCCTGCTAAGTTGCACACTGCTCGGTGCGTGCATCTGAGCTTACTATTATGCATGCCAAATCTAGCCTGATATGTTTGGCAAATTAAAGCACACAGATAGACAGAAAGCTTTAGAGAAAATCGGCTTAACGACATTGCGTCGTCAGCGATGTTTCAGGTTCACGAAAGGTGCTTCACACCACCGCTCAGTGAATTTGAACATGTCACATTGCGAAATGGGCCATGGCCCACCTAAAAACCGCCAATGGCCCATCAGACGGGAACCACTGTTCTAAAGAGTATAGAGTATGAACTTCTATGTGAAATAGACACTACCAGTATCATAAACTAAATCGCTATGGTAAAATCTAGAAAATGCAATGCTAAGCGATACAGTAGGTTGCTGCTTTTGATAATCGACTTCCACATTTATACTGTGATTACACTGTCTAAATCAGTTGCTCTTAACCAGGAGGGAAGCCTCCCCAAGGGGGCGTCAATAAATTTCCAGTCGGGCGTGAACCTTTACGCGCTCTACAACACGGAAAGTTTGACATAAATAATTTATCGACAAATACATTTGTTTTTACAACTTACCAAGGACAATTACTTGAAGGATGCGTGTTAGGGAAATGGTTAAGAACCACTGTTATGGATATAGCAATGATCAAATATGTTGATGAGTCTACTCTAGAAACATTAATTACTGTTTCTGTACTGTGCTTGTGAGCTGTACAGTAATGTATTCCTTCTTGGTAATAAGAAACGTATACACATTTTTGGTAAAAAAGCTATTTAACCCATTATGCCCACCAGTTAAGACCAGGTTTTTCGTATTTACGAAATTCAGTATGCCTAATGGTAGTCACATGGATGCCCACAGAATCTTTGATCAAACAGTTGTTCATTTGTTCAAGTGTATTTTGAAATTAGGACCCTGCGCTGATAATATGCTACAGGCAGTCCTGTCACCACGTTTGGTGGGCTAAGCCCCCCAAACAAAAACTTCAAGCCCCGCCAAATTGAAATAACAAACACTATAAATTAGGAGTTTTTGTCCAATTTTAGATTGTCAAGGCCCCCTGCACAAACGCAAAGCTCCCTGTTGAAGATTTTCTGGAGACGGTTCTAGCTACAGGCCCTGCGATGTACGTTAGCAAAGGACTTGCCGCTATCCGGCAAAAATGCATTGAGCCTGCTCTATTAGCTCAAGGAATTATGAACTAACAATGCAATTGTGCAACACCTCACTACGGGACAACGCAGCGTAGCATTGAATTACTATTAGTTGCACGACGCGCCTCAACAAACCATGGTACTCAGCTCTAACGCAGAAACTTTGGCAAAATACCAGCTATCTACAGCTTGATGGTATAAATATTTGGCTTCACGCAGTCATGACAATTTTTGCTCAACGGTTCAATATTTGTTGCCCAAAATTTTGTGGCGACGGCGCGTTTCGCGTTCGCCCCCATCTGACTACACGCCTGGCAACAGTGACTGATGGGTTTGTGGTTTTGATCCTTTTGCTGCAATTACAAATCCGTAGACAGCCCACGTCGGCAACGAAAAGACAACTTTGACATGGTTAGCAAAATCCGTAGCTCATTAGAGATCATTCAGAAAAGCATTCTTCTGGTGCAAATTTTAACTTTTTTGCTGGTGACTGTGGTGTTGGCGGAGATTCGTGGTTTTAAATTGGCTACAGGCACAGCCTGATTCTCACCTGTGCTTGCTGGCGTGGATAGAAGCAGATTCATCGCCGGATCAATAGCATTGGAGGGTTGTTTGGCGGGGCTTCGCAGTAGTACACAATGAATTGGAAATGGCTATATTGGGGATACCAGAGCTTTTTTTGGAGGTACTAATTATGAATTGTGGGGGTTCAGCTCCCCTATGCCCTCACTTCTGTTGAACAGTGTCACAACTTTTTTATAACCTGGATTAGTGGTGTAGCGGCTGCAAGCATGGGCCTGTGGTTTGGTTCCCAGACCTGGAGACCCCACAGTGTGATTGATGCTTTTTTCTTCAAACCAGCAGTCCAATGTCGAAATATGTGAAACGGTATTAAAAACTTGATTGAAATTCTACTTGTATGTATTTGGTAGGAGAATATGCCTTTAGGCCCAGTGTGAATTTATTATGCGGTTATGAGATCGTTTTCACGATAGTCAGCAGAACTCGTTAAAATGGGTGAATGGCACCCGAGGGTGCCGCGGCACTCCGGTTGGGAACCACTGCTTCAGGGTATATCTTTATACTTTTTGTAGATATAAGAGATTGTTTGGGACTTAAATAGTGTTCTCAGTTATGTGTAGTTAGTGAACAACGAGGCCCATCTTTTGTGACTTACTTCAAACATTTTCCGAATTAATGATATAAAGCGTTTTAAACTGCGGTTATTCCCTGAAAGATCACATAATTCGACCAACAAAAAGAACCACTGTCTTGGCCTACAAAAGGTAGCCACTTTTGTGTGATACCAAAAAGTAACACTTTTGGGTGATACCCAACGATTGTCGTAGACAACCTTGGGTATTTAAATAAATGAAGACCTTTTTGTTGCCCCCTATTTGACTTCTCTCCCAAACGCCTGGTCTGGATCCGCCAGTGCATTGCACACCAGTAAAACTGTATTTTTGGCACGTACAAAAACTGAGCACATATCAGCCGCATCACGTGTTACACACACAATTATAGTTGAAAAGTACGCACCCACTTTTTGCACGGCGTCATTTATCTGCTCTTAGATTAAATCATACATGCTTCAGTTCTTTTAACGATTTCCAAACAAACCTTAACATAAATTCAAGAGGTTTTGAAATTTAAACCGTTTTGTCAATAAAACGCGTTGTAAAGGACTAGAATGTTTCATGCACTTTAGAGCAAAATCTTCCCAGATGAGAAATCCAGTGTCGTATAACGTTCGCTTGACTCGTTCCTATAAGAATGGCTACGTATGAAACAAACATACATTCATTTTCAACAGTATTCGATTAACAAAACTGTAGTGTGAAATGCTTATCCATGCCTAGGGCTTTAAAACAACATACTGTAGTAACCCTTTTCCAGTCATTGAAATATATCAAAATAAAGTTAATCCACTCTACGGTTTTGGGTAGCCTGTCAGGCGTTAAGAAAAGCACGTTTTGCCAGAACCGTCGCCAGAAAGTCGTCAATAGGGGGGGCTTTACGTTTGTGTGGGTGGGTTTACGTTCATGCAGGGGGGGCTTGACATTGAAATTTGACAAGAATTCCACAAACTTATAGTGTTTCATATTTCAATTTGGGAGGTCTTGGAGCTTTGTTTGGGAGGGCTAAGCCCACCAAAACCCCCCGTGGTGAAGGGACTGCGTTTTGCATCACTCAAGTCAAAGATACCGTGTGCTATCACCTGTTTCACGATAGCATAAGTAAGTTCCTACCTTACTGGTGATGAAAAGGTCTTCCCGCTTGACTTTGTTCTCTTTGATTTTGTTCGCAATTGCTTCACCAACCTCATGTTCGTTCTGATATGCGCGGGCGCAATCAATGTGTCGATATCCAACGTCGATGGCGTGTTCCACAGCTGTCCGGACTTTACCAGGTGGCGACTGAAAACAGACAAGCTATTGCTTCTGGACCGATACAGTGCTGGGTGGAACACAACTCATGCACGAACAGTCGACGCTTACGGTCTTGATTTAACTTTTGAAGGTGGTGCACGAGAACTTTACCGACATGTAAATACTGCAATATATTTCAAGTGTTGGAATTCTTCGTTCCTTGGGTCTCATTCACTTTTTTATGTTATGGAGTTGTATTCATAATTTTCATAATTCGGGAAGCTGACAATAGCATCCTCAGGTAGATAAATATAGGTTTAACTAGTCTCCACAAACGTGTAGGGTTTTGAATCCATCAGCAAACTTTTATAATCGGAAATCGATTTCACCTAACACAGCTACTATGTCCAACCCAAATGTCTTACTGGGCCAAAAATCATGTCGCTATCTTAACTAGGGCTCCACATTTAATGACATATCAATGAGGGCCGCACATTTAATGACTTACTAATATCTGAGCAAACTAAATTTAGCTTAAGCTAATACACTGAAAGCGTTCGAATCCTAACTGCTATGGTAACAGACGTGATGAAGTGACAACGAAGACCACCTGCATCAAAAATGTCAAATTCAAGGTTAACAAAATAAGGACAGGTTGTCAGTATGTAGGATACTTTTACTACAGCGAAAACCTAAACTAGGCCACACAAAACCTTCGACTGGGCCGCGGGTTGGACATAGCTGACCTAACACTACGCATCTGCAGTCCTACAATATTATTCAAATAAAACAAAACAGTCGGCTGATTCCTCGAAAGCTTGCAGCAAACCTAAGTGCTTTGAATAGGTAGGTTTATTCACGCATTTTTGTGACGCAAACCATGAAGTAACAGAAATGCAAAAAAAGAACAAAACACCAAATGACATAAAACTTAATTGCATGTTGAGAAAAAAAATAAAATTTGGACTTACAAATTGTGCAAATTGAGGTGAACCACATATTTGAGGCACACAAGACTGGCGAAAGAATTTATGGATCAACTAATCAGTCAGCCCCGTAATGTTGGCGCAAAAATAAATCAACACTAAATTGAAGTTTCACGTGAGGAGGATATGTAAAGCTACAAAATTTTCAACTGAAGAGGAAAATCAATGAGACAAAATTCAATAATTTTAACATCAGACAGAAGTTAGTGACCAAGCACAACAACAAAGTAAAACAAAAGCTCAGAGGGTGATAAGCATGCCTATGTTCAGGAAAGTATGTGTATATAATTCAGAATGATCTGAGTTCACTAACTGGAATAGAGCTACATCCGGGCCAGGAGCCACGGGGGGTATTCGGTGGCAGTGTTCCCAAATTGTGCTTAATAATTTTTTTTCAAACATATAATACAAACAAAAGTCTTGCTTAAATGTATTTTTCCTCAGACCTTAAAACGTGGCTACGATCCTGGCTAGATCCATAACACAACTTTATCGGCGTTTTCGACCTTTTAGGCCAACAAAAGTTTTCGTGAAACATTTTATTCAAATGCTTTATACGTTCTGTCTCATTTTGCACTGCCTTTGGCGTATTTATATTATTTATTGAAATCTTAATATAGACGCAAGATGTTATTTCCTCTACCGCACAATTGCTCTACCTCCAAGTTCCCTCTACTACACTTTGAATAACTGAGTACTTACCGTTATGCCTACTTCTTTCTACAGTGCATATCATGTACTGAACATTCCTGTACCTAACGTATCCCTACCCCTGTTGTATTTAGATTTTCTCTGCCACGGTCTCCTCTGCTGAGTTTTGTAATGCTTATTTCAAGGGTGCACAATCTTTTCGCTTTTGCCGGCCGTATTACGCCATTTTTCTGAATCACGGCCACCAGTAAGTTCAATACATTTTTTGCATTGCTTCTGTTCTGCTTGCTCAGACTGAGCTTAGTCTGTTTTTACATGCCTGTTTGGCCGTCGTCCCACTAAGTATCCTCATACAGTAGAAAAAGAGCTTTTATTCATGCACGGTCGCCATAACATATATTGTTAAGGTCTCAGCAAACAACCCATTTATCTCCAGACTGTGCACTGTTACATGTGCACGGCTGCACACTGCACAGTGATATAGGAGGTGTGGGTGCAAGTGCAAACCCAAAAAGTTATGATTTGTCGAAAATTTGGGCAAAGAGGTTTCGAAATATTTAACAATACTAATGAAATTATATTTTTTGTTACTGAGTGTATAAATGAAAGTTTCTTTTGTTATAGAAAACACATTAAATATATAGAAAATCAACAAACTCTTTCTAGCAAATTCGTGTTTTATTATGTGCGAACTGATGAGAAACTGAAAAGGCATTTCATTTACGTTCTTTATAATTGCACACTGTGGGAATCGAGTATGTTGCAGGGCACCTACTTCATATAAGTACAGTCCATGCCAGGCAACTACAGAAAAGCTGTGCTTTAAATTTTAAATAGGTCTGCGGTGTTTGGATGAACAATTTTTGCCATAGGCTACAGTATATTGCATGTTGCATATATGTCCTCAGTTAGGTGCAGGGGCGTAACGAGGTAAGATGGCACCCGGGGCAAGAAGCAAGTTTGGCGCCCCCATATTCGAACCCGAGGTCTTTCGGAAGCAAATTTAAATTTACTGTATTGAAGAAAGTACTCGTGACAATATTGCGACTTTTCGGAACTCCCGCAGTGATTCGGCGCCCGGGGAATTGTCCCGGGAAGTTTTGGGTGAACTGTTCGTATCGATGTAATTAATTCTTACATTCTTAGTCAGAGCAAATTTTTATGAATCTTTTCAATTTTTGCACAGAACGATTATCTCATGCACATCAGAGAGAGTTTCAAGGAAAGGCGTGTCCACCTTATTGAGGCCAGGCTTAGTGCTTTAACCTTTCCTCAAACTTAAGTTGATTGCCTGAATTGCTGAGTCTGCCCTTTCAAACAGAGTACTTGATCCTGATTTTTCAGGCGTCACCACTCCGGGCCACATTGGACCAGGAAATAATGAACCCTGTCAGGCGTCACCACTCCGGGCCAGAATTGGACCAGGAAATAATGCGGGTTAAAGGGAATTCCACCTTTTCGAAACTGCAGAGATCTCGAACTGCAGCCCCATCACCGGTTGCATTTTAGCGTCATGTCCAGGATTCAGTAGTAAGTACACTGGTGGAAACTTCAGCAATTGTATTAATGGACTGGCAAAATATCAGCAATTAGTAGATTTCTACTTTGGAAACTTCAGCAAGGAAGCTTAAGATTGGAAATTTCAGCATGTTGGTGGTAACTTGAACAAGCATACAAGTGGAAACCTGAAGCAAGAACGTTTTACATAACCAATTTCGCTCGGTTTTGGTGTGAAGGCAGAGCAGAATAGCTTATGTGGCTTAGCTTACAATTCTTGCAAATGATGCATGTAGCGTAGCTTCGCGGCAGTGAAGTCTTTTACTTCGAAGCTATTTGTTGTTGTTAATAGAACATTATTACATACCTTCCAAGTTCCCAGGCCAAACATCGGCATCGTGTAACCCGACGATAGCTTCACGCTTGGAATTGCCATAGTTAATTGAAAAGAGGCTCAGACACTTGACAGCACTGCAACTATTTGAATAATGGAACCTGTCAAATAGCTTTTGGACAGCCAAGCTTCAGTTTTACCAACACTTGACAAGCAAAAACAATCAAATTTAATCTTTGCCAAGTGTTTTTGAACTTTTCTTATCCTTCACTCATTTTTCACTGAAATCTCTCGCTTCCATCCAATTAACAGGCAAGGCGAATGATTTGAATGCTATTTAATTACAATTTGGTTTATTACTACACGCAGTAGATACACTATCTTCTTGACAATGGCTTTTAATTAACACAGCGCTATTTGTCGTGTTACTACAAGTACAGTAATAGTATAAGTACGCATTTTGGACTGACCATTTTGCAATGTATTCAAATCAGACAAACCAGGCTGAATACCACAGAAGTTATCACTTTTTAGCTGCAATGTCCTTAGCCTGGCAGCATAATACACATGATATCATGTTTGCTTTTACACAAGTCAGCACATGAACGCAAATACCTAGTAGTGCGTTCGTTGCAGTTTTAGTGGAGCAGTATCAAGCAAGAAAAAAGGGCTGTGTCAACAAGCAACCACGTTTCTGCTGAGTTAAGCTGGGAACGTAGAACCAAAAGTTTTCTGTGTACCTCTGGTTCTCAGTCTTAAACGCCATGCCTCAATTCAGAAATGATCGCAAACTAATTTTATTGCAAAAATACATGTAATATCCACGTGACAAAATAAAATGCTCCTCTGAAGGATGGAAGGAACTTTTTACAGAATATGGAACTTGCATCGATGCGGATTGCATAGAGGTCTTGTACATTTCCAGCTGTGCTTTTTTCCACGTAAAATGATGTCATGTGTGCCACAGAATAAAATGTTTGAGAATATGGCAAATACTTTTTTTTCTGTTTTCCTCTACCGGGCGTTTCACAGCACTACCAAGCTCACACACAACACTCTTTTCTACATTTTTTCTGATAGCCATAAAGTAGCTGCTTCCACTTGGGCATCTCTGTGCCACTTGGTTGGTATATATTTTTAACACATTTTTGTGAATGTAAACGCACCTCGTGAACCACGAGTAACAGGCTGTAGAAGAACTAGTTACAATACTTGCATAGTTCTCCTTTCAAGTGTGAACAACAACTAAACCAGGTTCTTTTTAAGGCGTTTTAGGGACCCGATTCGGGTCCCTAGAATCAGAGAAAATTATCATCGGGTCCCTAGAATCAGAGAAATCGGGTCCCTACAGATCCATACCGGGAACCTAACATTTTTCTTAAAATAACCCTGACGAAACCACAGTGAATATGTGCCTAACCACAAATGGCCGAAACTACGAGGCCCCTCCGCATCCTTTCTGAAATCGTGGTTTCGTGGAGGTGTGTAACACTTACCGCCTGTTCACTTTTTTGATGATTTTATAGAATAATAAAACAATATCAAGTTCAGACCAGGCAGCAGGAGAAAATGTCATGGAGGTGGTGGAGCTTGTGCTTCGTTGTTCTTCATTAACTTATTTCCTGCGTAATCGGATTTCGCATTTATCTGTCCTCATTTTCTCTGTTCTTGAAGATTCAATTTCGTCTAATTTTCTCTTTTTCATGTATTTTACGATGTCCATTTCTCAAAAAGAGGAAATTTGTACGAAGAACAAATTGTGGTCAGGTCTGCGCCTATCCAGCAAACATGGAATTCAAAATCACAGCACTATAAAAGGAACTATTCCTATAGAAACGTAATATAAGAGTTTGATCTAGAATCACTGAGTTATGGTGTAGTTATACTAATATCAGTGTAAATTAAAGCACTGTACAGTTAAAATATATAGTGTCTAGTACTGCATATAAAATAACGATGGCATGAATTTAAATCAAATTTTTTAATTTAATCCCGGAATGGAAATGGTATAATCACATCAGTATTTTTGAATCTGTACGTTAAGCTTGATTTATTTTCAAGACATTTGCGGTCAGTAGCGAGACGAGCACGCAGTGCGTGGTAATTTTTATTGTTTCCTTCAATACATTGAAAACGCGATTTTTAGCGTGGTTGACCCCATCACTGGTCATTCTCATGTGATATCCAGCTGTTTGATGGTCATGAAAGCAGCGATATTTTTTCCACTTTCGACATCAACCATTCTTTACTGTCATCAGCAGGGCCACTTTTTATGACCTAAAAAACTTAATAATATGACTTTATATGACCAGACAAAAATGACTGAGCTAGAACATACAACTACTGCACAAAGAAGCGAAAATAGTCATAGAGATGGTAGCCCCATGTTTTCTTGAAACCAGAAAAAGTCATGTGTTTTTTTTTGGTTTTGGAGAAAAGCAGAGTCAAACGCTGGGTGCCATGTTTGCCCGGATTTTCATGGATTGTGCCCGGATTTGCAATATTCAAACCTTTTGGGGGTGCGCTTGCACCCCCACCTCCTACACCACTGGAGCAAAACATATAGTTTGGCTTGAAGCAAATTGAAAACATGCATGGACATTGATTTATGGGCAGCAAGAACATGCATTTTTAGGCAGTGGATTATATTTCATCCAAATAACTTCAAGGTCCACCTACATCTTTGTCAACATTCGCAGTGTGCCCAAGTGTGCTAAATTTGTAGGATGCAGCTTAGAAATAGGAATATAGTGGTTTCACCTGATATTTTAAGATTGTTTTAATGGTTTCCTTATTGAATTAGGTTGTGAATATTTAACACATGACTTCATAACCTAACATGGAAAATACGGCTTTTTTATGACTTTATAAGTTTTGTTATAGACTTCGTAGGGGTTCGTTTTATGTTTTAAAATTCGTTTCATAGCTTCCTGAAGCACAGAAAAAAATGACTCTTATGATATTAAATGGCCCTAGTCATCAGTAACTAGTACTTCTACAATTCTATCATCTGCATCTTAACAAGCGATGCCAGTAGGCTAAGTACTAGATGTAGGTAACAAACTGCTTGGACAGACTCAAAAATCATCAAGTACATGTGAAGATGTTTTATGCATGAAACAATAAACACTGCAATTTAGTCTGCTATTTAACCTATGCACTAACATACCTGCAGGTGCAGTACCTCAAAGAATTTATGCTTTATACTACATCTATTGAGTCCCAGCATTAATTGTATAGGTTTTTAAACAGATGTGAACTTCTCTCCTGAAGCTTTCTTAGAAAACGGCTCCTGCTTTATCCAAACCTGAGGGATGTGGCCCACGCCCAGTGTTGCTTTCGTGACATGAAAAATACGCAGAAGAATGAGTCAATCCTTTTATAGAAAACTGATTGCACGGTGTCCTGCCTAAAACAATCATCCTTAACCTTTTTCGTACCATGGCCCGCAATCGCTCCGAATGATCACACCGTGACCCATGAAAATTTCTCATATAATGATACTAATCAAAGAATGTAAGTAAATCTTTCATCTCTGCAAGCGGACCTGGTACCACAAGGACTGTCTGAATGTTATTTGGGACGTAACAGTAAAAAACAAAACTTTCTGCGTACAGAATAGCCGTGTTAGCCTGTGTCCTGTTCTCAGCCGCTGTCTTCCAAACAAGTTTCCAGACAAGAACAGAGTGGGTCCGGATTAACCGTCTCTGCACCGGTGTCGGAGCAGTGGTGGACTCAGGGTTGGGGGCCCGACGGAAAGCTGAATGGGAGCCTCTGATGACGCCAGCATTTGGCGGCTTTGGCAAACTTTACCGCATTTCACCATTGGCGACTTCTACCACGGTGTTATGCACTTCTCTAACCTCCATGTCGCATTAGGTGTTACGGTTAGGGGAAGGCATTTGGGCTAGTTTTAGCGTTAAAGTTTCGGATAGTGGTTAGGTTTAGTGTTAGTTTTTCCTGGCAAATTTGGCGGAAAATCTTTGGCGAGCACTGTGTAGGGTTTGTACAAAATTTACCAGTGTCCATTGACTAAAAAATGCAGTATTAAACAAATAATATTGGACTGCAATTTACATTAGACTGAATCAAAAAGGCAAGAGTGTTTGCCCGTTTTCCGGATGACTTAGAACAGCTCGCAAAATTCAAATGCACTAGAAAGTCCGAGGTGTAGACCAAAAATGAAAGAACAAATCATAACTTATTTGGCAGGTATATCATGTGACTCCTTTGAAAGCATTTCTTGCTAAGAATTACTGCAGCAATACAATTGTCTCTATAACACAAATTAATTGCGAAAGCCAGCTTTATTTTGCTTATGAGGTAAAAGTGCATTTCTCTAATTTATAGTTCTCGGTCTTTTCAAATTCCGTTTTAGGTCAAACCAAATTAAAAACGTTTTAGCATCTCATCAACCAAAACATTGTTTAAAAGTCTTGGCAACGTTGTTTAAAAATGTGCGGTTTGCTTGCTATGGATATTACTCTGTGAGTTAAATCTATTGCAACGTTCCCTGTTCCTTAGCAAACGGTATGTTGTGAATCCTGTTATATAGCTTTTCAACAAATATCATACATTGATATATTCATAGACATTTTTGACATGTAATTCGATAATTGTTTAAACACTTAAATATATACTGTACTTGCTGGTTTAGCAAAACCTAGACAAAAGTATTTTTAAATAAGCCTAAAAATTTTGCACAAATCATGATGTAAACATTAATATGGATTGCCAGCCATGACGTTGGTGTAGCGCACTGGTTTGCTTGAAAATGTTGTTTACACGGTTCAGAGATCTCGCATATGAACCTTGAAGATAATTTGAAAATTCATTTTATTTATTTCAACAAAACCGCAGAACCTAAACAAAGACAATATTTTCCAGTTTTCCAGTACGCTTCAAACTTACTGCGCAATTTTTCAAAGAGGTTTTCCAATTTTGACAAAGCGCTATTCTTCCAAAGAACTTTCGTTGTAACGATAACAAGCATTGAAAATGATGAGTTCGCTAAAGCAGTTCTTTCAATTTCGCTGCCACTACACTACAGTGCACAGCAAAATATATTTTCTTTTCAGCTATTTTAGTTAAGCATATATCCTTTGTGAATCATACGCTTAGTTGATCAAAGGATTTTTGAATGACGTTATTGCCAACAGTGCTATAAACCTTACCCTAGTGTTCTTGAAACAGAGAATGCAACCAAATGTTTTCTATAGAGTGCATTTTTACAAAGTAGAGGGCTTGAATGGAAGCTTCTGAGTTTTCTGAAATTTTCCTTTATCACAAAAAGGGTAAATTTTTAAAACCCTCCTCAGGAAACCTTAAAATACTATACGAGCCAGGAAAAGTAGGGTATAATGCTACCCATAATTTGCATACGTCTTTCTAGGACACGTGACATCTGTTATTTTCAGACCAAACTATTTTTTACTTCCATATGTCCATTGTCAGTGGTGGGTTTAGGGTTGGAGCCTGAGGCAATACTAAAAAGGGTGTAACGAGGGGAGGGCAAGGGGGCACAATATCCTGGGTGCTGAATCACTACAGGGGGTGTCAAAAAGTCCCAGCAATGTCACAAGTTTTCTCTTCAGTACAGCAAATTTGCTTCTGAAAGACCTCAGATTCGAACATGGGGGAGCCAAACTTGCTTCTTGCCCCGGGCACTATCTAACCTCATTACGCCCTTGAAAGGGGGCCTTCTGATGACATCATCATACTCAGCCAACCGTGATAATCACTTATGATCAAGACTAAGATATGGCCAGCAAAGGTTACGTTCCTGAGGCTGCGGCATTACTGACATGGCAGAAGGAGAAAATGCAAAAGAGTGTTCATGATATGTAACTTTGAAAACACTGAAAGTTGGGAAGACAAGGCTGGCAACACATACAAGTTAGGCAATAGCAAGTTGGCATTGCCTTCACTTCTTTATTTTCGCACCCCATTTCTCTGCATTCACCATCAATAAACTACAAAGTTTACCCCATTGAAAGTTACACACTTCCCCCTTTGAAAAAATGCTTGGTAGTTGGTATCCTGAATTTGTTCACATTCACGTCTTTATGGGAATCCATGAAACTTTAAAAACAACCAACCAAGAAGATTTAAAACACTGAATTTGTTTTAAATTCCATCCTTTTAACTACAAGAACATAGCATGTAAAAGCATCCAACCTGAGACTTGTTTTGGAAAGCTTTGAGGCTGGATGAGTCAAGGCTGCCCTCATCTTGCATTGACACTAATTGTTTGAAAAATGTGCAAAAGTAGGAAATAATTCATCATATACCTTATTGCAAACATTTCTACTGCAGCAAGTAGCCTACACAATTGATTAAATCTGTGCCAAGAAAAAATGGTTCAAGTTATTCTGGCCTAAGAGCTGGCAGAAAAACTTTTTGACATCACCTAGCAAGTCTACCTTAAACCAACCATATGCCCTACTACTGCAGCAAGTAGCCTACACAAGCTTCAAATAACCTGTGACTTCAACCATAGGCTAAATTCAAACCACCTAAAATACCTGAAATATCTGTAGAAAAAATGAGTACTAATAATACTCAAAAAAATGCCATTTCTGCTTGTACCTGATATGAAGCATGAATGTAGCCTTGCTTATTAACAGTCTTTGCAGCACAACAGCAACAATACAAAATTGGTTTGTAAACTAAGAAGAAAATGTCCTATAAATTAAAAGACATAGTGTGGTACCTGCTATAACAATTGCATGTTGTCTTATTTTCTGATGGAAATGTTCACTAAGGTACAACATCACAAGAAATGAGAAATTTGTCTAACCTTTT
>JGI24021J15306_10001510_pt1 | contig 22980 bp, 12 predicted proteins | sample Ectturendosymbi1_FD_15306 | JGI IMG/M metagenome (IMG submission 15306) | reverse complement strand
GAAGTGAATGTTTTCTGTGTATCAATAAGGACAACTGAAAATTACGAGTTTGATAAGATTAGGACTGCTGGAGTGACTGGAAACGCCACTATATTATAAAAGCAGCCAGGGCGACAATCCCACATGTTCAAACAGAAATGAAATTTCGCAGCCCTCCCGGCCAATTTCACCACGAGCCGCCAGTGGTTCATGTTATCATAAACGGAGTCTGCTGTTTTACCACTAAGTCAGATCTATTGTTTTACAACGAAGACTAGAACTAGGGTGGAAGAGTTTTACGCTCTGTCATTCGTCTCACGAAAGATTATGTTCAATTACTGAGTAGACCTCGGTTCGCTATAAAATCGCTTATAAAATACCTCACGTCATTATTGCCAGTGAGCCTGTTATAAATAGAACACGTACCAAACGTAAATATTACAAACAAAATCAATAGTCAAATTGTGACTAACACCTTGCATCCTTGCAGTCATTCGCGCAAATTATGTTGTTAGGGCAGTGGCTTACTGAGTTACGCGGTTTATACAACAAAGGCCTCTGTGCGTTTCATTGAAGTTGCAATACTTTGCATTCACGCGAAGAACGTTTATTCTAACTAGATGCAACGTACCTTACACCGTACTGTATTTTAAGGAACACATTGCGCATCCACAATGACGCTGATATGGCAAAATGAAACGCGCTGGAGCTGTCAGTTCTACTCAGAGCTGCAATTTGGCCTTCACAATTGCTGGACGTATATCAGCACGTTTAAAAATCGCTATAGGTCATGATTTACTCTGGATTTACTGAAGACAATAGCAATGCATCCACCTTGGATGCTTTCTAGCTAGTGGGATTCCTAAGCGTTCTGGAATTCAAAGAAGCGAAAAATAAACTGTCCGACGTATTAGTGCGACGTCCATTGATCTCGGCAACCGAGCGTGAGTTGTGGACCGAACCACGGCATGCTTACACTCAAACACACACAAAATGAACAAAAGCACTGTTCGCTTATAAACTCATCAGCTTAATGTCGTTTAGAAAATGCTACATTTCACCTTTTCCAAGACTGTTATGTTTGCGTCCGAATAGTTCAAATGGATAAGTTTTCACTTGGCTCACACATCGATCTCTCTTGTTCTGATTTCTACAGTTTACCAAACATTGTCGAAGTCACTAGTCGCAGTAAACGCTCGGAAACGGTCATCGTTACGACAGCTTGTATCATACACGCAGTTTTGAGTCAATGTAGAGGCTTTGCTGTGTGCTGGTCTCTGGAAACAACTTTGGACAATTCAAGTATGTGGCATCCATTCTAGGAAACTCGAATTTTGTAAAGTGCTTGTATATAAGTCACTTGGCTTAAAAAAGGTTTTGAACAAAAATTTTTAATCAAATGTTGAGCAAATGAATAGCGGAGACGATTGTGAGCTCGATTTTTGTGGGTAGGGCTCGAAATTGACGGGTTGCCGTAGCTGTTACACTCTTGTGTTGAAACAGCTGAAAAAAGAAGAGTTCTTCTTTGCTTGTCTGCATGCACCTTGCTAGCTTACAACATCCACAATTTGGACGCAGAAACCCGTACAAGCACTACCGAGTGAGAAAGAAATACACGGCGAGCGGTCAGGTTGAGTACGAAATCTTTCTGGGCGACAAGAAGCACCCCAAGCTGTTGTCGATGACCGAGGTTATCGATTATTTTGTCAAAGAGAGCGAAAACAATTTTGTTCCTTTGAAGAAAGCAAATGTGCACCCGCACCACGAGTATGACCACATTGTCAAAGAAGAATGGAACACAGGTATTCTTAGAACGTTTGCTTTAAAGTGATACAAAATGTTGTTCATTGCTGAGAAGCGGGAAGTCATGTCACTCAAAACAAAACCTCAAGTGCTCACTTCACGATTTTGATTGAACTTTTTGTAGAACAACATTAGCTTTCAGATAATATTGCTTCTCTGCAATCTTGTAAATTCCATGCCTTGGCCTGGAATTTTACTCAGGCCTGTTATGTGTCCTTCACAAATGCAATATCATTCATTCTTATTTTACACAAATATACAAATAAATGACCAACGTTTCCTGACATCAAAACCCTAAATTTGTTTTTCTATACAATGATACTGTTAACCAGGCTTTTGTTGGCTCCAAATACAAACTGCATTCATTACTAAATGCACGATCAAATCATTTTCAGATAGCAAAGCTATTTTGTATGAAGATGATCCATAAACACGCAAAAAATAAGAGTAAATTTACCCTGTGCGTAAAACCGCATACCGGTACAAATCCACCTGGCGACATTGACATAGTCTACACCTATTTCCTTTACAGTGTACCAATAATACTTTGTTACTTTGCAGTGGAATAATTTGATTTTGCAAAGTGCCTTCGGACCTGACGATATGTGAAGTGTATCTTTACATTTTCAAGTGCTAACCTGCAAGGCTGCCGAGAAAACTCTAGTTTGTCATTCGTGGATTAAACGTGTAGTGTAAAGTAAGCTCAGTAAAGACGTTTATAAGACTGATTTTTAAGTGGTTGGAGTAGCATTAACACAAGGTATCATCGGCGTTTTGGTGACACCGTCTTAAGCACAATCTCCAACCAAGTAGCAAAAAAATCAGATTTCCAACATTTAAACATCTCCAACCTTGTTTTTGTTACACTTCTGGCATTTAAATTCGAGATGTGAATTCAAAAGGTTATGAATGAATTGTCTTTTTTTGTAGAGATAGACTACGAGAATCCAACTGGAAGAAATGGCGAAAAATATTACAACTTTAACACTAATGAAGGTGATTTTTGCTGTGTCTAATGAAAAAAGGCATACCGCTCATAGATTGTATTAGCATAATTGAAAGGAACATCTCGTTTCGCAACATATCAGGTGACGATGGTAATAATGCTGCTTCTGCCTCTTGCGGATAAGGTTTATATCGAGCATATCAAATGGGTATTCTGTAAAAAGCAGCTAAAGCGTATTTAAATGCATGAATTTATCTCGCTCAGATTCAAAAGCCAGGAAAAGCATATCTCAGCTTCATTTTAGTTCCAAATTACCTGGCTATAGCTCCTTGGCTCAGAGTAACTAAATGCCAACTCCCACAGGGCCGATGTCTCAAACTTTTACTTTTAAGAGGCTTGAGCAAATTGAAGGAAACGGAATAGTGTGTGATTTACTGTAAATCACAAAGGAAAAGTCACTAAAGTGCACACGACATCAATCGAATGAAGGAATTGAAAAAAATAATTTTTAAGAGATTTTTTACTAATAATGTAAGCCGGTTGCGCTGCTAGTGTTTACTACAGTTTTTTGAAAACGTGGATGGGTATGTTAATCCTTGACTTTTCTTCTTACAAAAGCAGTGCTTTAAGTGTTTTATGCTTTTACATGCGGTGAAAAATATTTGAATAAAAGGACTAGTAAATTTCGAATATGACATGCTCATGAAAATTAAGAATCGTTTTTTTGCCAAGCATAAACTGGTTCATATTGATCAACTTTAAATCGGATTTTGCAAAGCATTCCGAGGAAGGGAAGTGTTTGCCCACATCACGTTACCTGTTTCGTTAGAACATTAGATATCTTGATAAGAAACACTTTGTATACTTCTGTTGTTCAACGACGTGCATCTTCATATAACAATTATATCCGCTCACTTCCATTGTGTGACACCTTTCACAAATATTTTTTCTCCCAGTAAGTAATGTTTCTGCCTGAGAATGACCTAAATGCAGGGCAATTAATTTGCCTCGGGGGCCATTTTGAGAAGGCTACGTTTGGCGGAGGGTCGTACTTCCTTAGCGAAATAGAAGCAAATCTCGGTTAAGCTAGCCTATGCAGTTAGCACTAACATTTGTTGTGATACGTTCGAGGAAATTTCAGATTTGAAGATATTTTCTGAATGCTTCCACGGGCCACTTAACACACTGTGGCGGGCCACATTTGGCCCGCGGGTAACTATTTGCCCACCCCTGACCTAATGCAGTGGTACTGCTGTGTTGTCTCAGTGTTTGTACGTCCTCAATATTGTCTCTGTGTACCACGTAACACCTACCTTGCGATGTATTCTGCCTTAGCATTGTTTGTAACCTTATATTCTTTGCATAATCTTTGTGATATGTGCCATGTGTCTAAACAAAGGAATGAATACATAAATGTACATTTTTAGCCAAATTATATTTTCTACTTCGGCTAAATTAGTGGTCGGCAAACTGTGGGCCTTGGCCCAATTGTGGGCTTTTTAGCACGTTTTATTGGGTCACGCAATACTTTCTGTTGTGGGCCGCGTGGTACGTAAAAGGAGAGCTGCAGTTCTGTGCTGGCTGAGTAGGTTAAAACATTGGCAACTGGAACAACTAAGGAACATTGATTGTTTGACGTTAACAAGCAATTTTTTTCATTGTACGGTTTATGACATTAACACAGCATTGTTATGTTACAGGTAACTGAAATACAGCATAATTTTTTTTAAATTAGGCCTTCAAAATTAAGCATGGATCTTTCATTACGACTGAAAGGACGGTCTGGGCCACCATAACGACTGTTTGCCGATCATTGGGCTAAACACTGTTAGACTCATAGGAAGTTCAGGCTTGCTGCTACAGTGCAGACAGCTGATGACATGTGCTAATTACTTTGTTACTTATTTCAATAACAACTGTATCGTGTCAAGCAAAAACCTGATCACAGAGGAAGTTATCGTCCTACAAATGCTAACTATTCTTGCATGCATCACATAACTTGTGATCTAGTTGGTTTTTAGGCAACCTTTGATATATGTTTTTATCAAAATAATGTATGAAAAAGTTTGAAATGTAAAATGTTGTTATTACGGGACTTTTACCTGGACCTAACGTCCCAATTTAGAATGAAATTTTTAAAAGACTGCTACTATTTCCGCATATCTATAGCAGGGGTCTCAAACTCAAATCGCTCCGAGGGTCAAATGAAAACTTGTAAAGTAACCCGTGGGCCGCATTATAACACTGACGAAACAATAGCGGTACGCCGCGGTACTTGTACCGTGCTACTTACTAGAAACAGTTTTACATGTCACTTCTTGCGAAAGGTATGATGAGTCAAAGCAAAATCATTTCTAGTTGCCTCTACGTTCGTTTACAAGAAACGTGTTCATTCGCTGGCCAAGTATTTTCAAACACTGGTGAATAAACTAAATATCTTAAATTTAAATTATACATTTGAAAATTCCCAGAAAACATCGCGGACCGCACCAAATGCCCTCGCGGACCAAGTGTGGCCTGCGTGTTTGAGACCCCTGATCTATAGCTTTCTTTCACAGATAAGATGACCTATAAGTCATTGAGATCAGAGGTATTACGTTTACTCTTGAGCAAAGTTTCTTTAATGTGCAACCCACTCAGTTTTTGCAATAAAACAATTCATTATCCTTGCTTTGTAGTAAGTTTGGGAATCTCCGCAGCTTTTCTGCTAGCAAAATGGCTGTTTTGAGGCTGCAGCGATTGGAAAAGCGTTGTCTGTTTTAGTTGAATTTATAACCTCTTGTGTGTAGGTTATGTGTGTAGAAATGTTGTGTATAAAACTTGATAATTAATCTTTGTGTGTAGAACTTTGTGTAGAACTTTAACTCTTGTGTGTAGAACTTTCAATTGTTGTTTACCTCTGTTTGTCTGCTTTATTGCAACAATGTTTTGCATAGCCGTAGTGCTGCAAAGCCTACCCTACACACAAGAGGTTACAAAGTTCCCGAGGAATCAACCGACTGGACTCTGCTTTCATGATTTTGAGATGATTCGGTGATTCGGACTTGCACATGCCTGTGTTCAAGTAATTAGTCTCCAACAAAGTGACAAAGTCGAATCTATCGGAAAGTTTTTGTAATAGGGAATCGACTTCACGTTAACTTTACGCATCCTCAGCCCTGAAACAGAATTAAAGTTAACGAACTATCTTGTGGGGGAAAGTTACAGTTATTCCCACATTTCTACTGTACATAAAAATCCTGCCTTGTCTTCACCCCGGAGGGAAAGCTTTGGACAAACTTGAAAAAGATGCAAAAGTTGGGCTAAGCTTGTTGTTCTTGGCAGGTTGTATTGCTGGAGCTTGAAGCGTAAAATAAAATTAAAGTAAAATATTGTTTAACTTATTTCAGATTTCTGCAAAGCTACGGACTGTCCGCTTTACTGAACGGTCGAGATTTTCTAGTTCCGACGATGAGCGTATTTATAAAGCAGACAAATGACACTTAACATTACTTTTTCTTTCTCAGGTCGTCGATCGGCAGGGATTTTGCGTCACGCATCACAACCCGGGATTCCTTCTCGGCCTCCGCGAACTGGGGGTTTCCCGCCTGTTCAAAAATAGCTTGGTCGTTTTATTCGCAATGAGCATTTTTCGTATATTTAATTATTGCAGTCCAGTTGCTACCGGCCATTGAGCTTATTCATCAGCCGTTCCTCTCCCTCTTCCTTCTCTGCTCTACACGCAATGCTGGCCACGAAACCGCAATTTCAAAATTTTCTTTCCGTTTGTTGCAGATTTTGTAGGTCAGATCTGCTCAACCTTTTTCAGCTTGCGTCCTACGTTTACTGATGATTTTTTTGTGGGACACACAATGAAATGTTTGTAGCAAAACGACAAAAATTGAAATATGAGAGGGAAACAAAGTACTATCAGCAGTTGAAATTTACTGTACTGTTAATGGCAAACTTGCGCTTGCTTATTAGATACAAGGTCAAACTAATAGAAAATCGGCTAATTTTCAAGAAGCATTTTAGTCAAATGCCGGAAAATTGTTACATTGTTAAATGCTTCGCAATTCTCCTGAAAGACATTTCCACCTCACCAGTTGGTCGCGGCCCACTGGTTGCGAAGCGCTGTGTCCAGGTGACTGCTGAAAAAGAGCAGGATCCATCCATTTGAGTCTCGTGTGTAGGTTTGATGCAAGAACAAAGGGCGCTAGGTGTATAAAAAAGATTTGGAGACTGTTTCACGAGCCGTTCTGTGGTAGTAATTGCAGTTTGTTGGAAGAGGTGTTCCAGCAATGTAGACTCTGAAAATGCTCGTTCAAATGAACTCTCCATTGATTCGTCAGTTATTGATTTCTTATTTTGCCGAATATGACGATTTCGGGAATTTTTTACGAAATTTCAACAACGAAGCAGTCATTGCGCGTGATTTTTATTACAGTATGTTTTTGATTGCTTTTACAACTAGGCGTGTCACTGTGTGATAAAGTTTTACTTTCTATAATTTTAAAAGCGATTTGCCTGCAATATAACGTTTTCGCTTTTTGGCAATAAACGTTGAGTAAAGAATCAATCACTGTGTGATCTTGCAGTTGACAAAACAAGAAAACCAGCACGTCATAATATGCAAATGGCCCATTTGGCTATCGCAAAATGATATTTTTTCCTTTACATGGACAAAGTTGTTGACATGTTCCAGCTTTATCAAGCTTAAAGATGTAATCAAAGTTTTATCTCAGTTTCCAGTGTTTTAAATTGTTTGGAAGCTCCTTCAGGCAGATAAACGTGTCATAATAATGACTAAGTAGATGGCTTGGTGAAGCTTATATATGATTTACTTCTGTGCTTAGTGAGCGCCTTAGGTTAAAAGACTACATCGGTAGAATACGTTTTTATCTCACGACACATATACCTCCAAGTGGTTCAGTTACGCCAGTAAGTAGTAATCCCTGATAAATAAACGCAATATTGCCAAATGTTTTGACATACGTGGGTGCCTATCCCGGTGATTCAAGAAACCCCTATTGCAAAGTTTGCAATAATACTGTACAACCATAGCGAAACATTGTGAACTTAGAGGGCATGCTGGTAGTATAAAGCACTCAGATAAGCCTTAAAGTCTAAAAAATGTTTGCGTGCCCCCAAATGTAAATAATGCAAAGTTTTGAAAGACAAGACTTAGAAAGTCGTAGGGCTGAAGCTATGCACAGTCCGTTTATCGCTGGGAATTATTCCACAAGCTACTGTATAAACGCATGCAACCATTTGAAAGAGATTTTTAAAACTGTGCCATACAAAAAGGAGGTATAAGGTGCAGTTACGTTGCTCAAAATGTCGACGAAAAGAAAATCGTGGGGCAAAAAATGTGGTGACCAAGTCGAATATTTTCTGCCCTGCCTATTGATAATAAGGGGTGCAAGACGAAAAATTGATATACAACTTTATAAGTTGCTTTTAATTGGTAGATCTTGTGGAAGAAATTCACTGCTTTTAAAAGATTTTAGTTAAACATTTGTGACAAGAATTTTAGCAGAAGCTATCAGTTTTTTGAGACACCATTTAGCTGATTTATGTGACAACCAGGGTGTAGTGGTGCGTGAATGCGTGGGAGCGGCGTTCCCACACCTTTATCATGCTTTGCTTTAAAGTGAGTTTTAAGTTGTTTTAGAAAGGCTAGTTCTTTTGGTGCGTTCCCACACCTTTTACGTCAGCACTACATTCCTGGTGACAGCCGTCTGGCAACACTGTATGTGGGGATGAGCATGATTCTTTTATTTATTATGACGCAGCCCGTCGTTTTCCAGATGAAACATGTTTCATTTTTGAAATATATTTATCAGTAGATCATAGTTAATATTGATGTTCATTAAGGCATTACCCAAAAGTTATTTCAGCGTTGAAAAAAAAATACAGCAATTTCTGTGTCTACAGCATAGCTCACTAGCATAATTCAAAGTGGCCTAACCTAAAAACTAATAAGCATCACGTATTGACATCTTGACCATGTTGTTGTAGGTTCAGATAAAACTAAACTGGGAATGAAATCTTGTGAAGTGTTGGATATAACGAAAAGTGGCAACGCTGTTTCTTCCAAGCCTAGTAGTGCTAGAATTCAGTAGCGTACAGTTAAAATTCCAAGAGCTTCACCTTATTGTTGTACACGAAAAAGTGATTGACAGTAGATGGGCATTCATTGCACTGTTTTAAGAAATGATTTCATTGGGCATAATGACAGGTACCTTCACGTGTCCCTCCCTGTTGCGACATTGCTTGAAATGTGCAACCACTGCTACCCGTACTGGATGTGTTCAGCGTGGGGTGGATAGGGAAACGCATGGCGCAAGGCGCAGCAGCGGGAGATGCCGAAGATGACCACATACTGCCGAAGATGACCCTCGACCTGAACACCGAGGGGCTCACTGCAGAAAAGGTCAGTGTTATTGAGCAGCTAGCCTATAAAAACAAGGTATTCATCATCGTCCTACAGGAGACCCACGGCACAACTGCAGACAAGCTAGTGATTCCCAACTTCTCACTAGCTGGGTCAGTCCTTATGCAGGAATCACGGCCTTGCCACATTTGTTCACGAGCGGTTGGAATGGTCAATGGTCGATCAGTCTCCGGAGCAATCAGAGACCGAATGGTTGTGCGTAGACGTCGCAGGATATAAGATCATTAACGTCTACAAACCTAAACGCTAACGACTCACACCTACGGCCATCACGACGTGCCCACACCCTAGTCCAGTGGTCTGTATGTTGGCGACTTCAACTGCCAACATGTCAACTTGGGCAACAACAAAACATCCCCTGACGGTGAGAGCCTGGACTCCTGTGCAACATCCAACAACCTTGGACTGCAGTACGACCCAAAGAAAGCAGCCAGTTTCTCTTCTCACCGATGGAACGCCGGCACTAACCCGGACCTGGCCTTCGCGAGTTTCGGCCAGGACAGACGACTGGCGGTCAGACGTGTTCTAGGAAAATTTCCGCGGTCACAACACTGGCCCTCCCTCATAACGCCACCGAGACTCAAGGTTCCTGCCCACAGCGATCCGGTGAAGCGTTGGAACTTTCGCAAGGCTGACTGGAAGCGCTTTTGCCTTCTCACAAGTGAATCCGTTGAAAGATTGCCACCTCCGGACACAAAAAACATCGAGAAGGCATACCAAGAATTTTGATGCTGTGTGGGCGGATCACCAATGGTATGCGAAGTCGGCGGACAACTCTACAAGACTGCGCACTTTTAACCCCGACACCGGCACCCACCCCCTCGGAATGACCTCTCAAGAACAGCCTGGATCCGGCTTAACCGCCTCCGCAACGGTGTCAGACGTTTCCGCTCTTGCTTGTACAAATGAGGTATGGCCTCCTCCGTAGCATGTGAGTGTGGCGCAGAAGAACAAACCGTCGACCACGTTGTCCTCCAATGTCCAATCCATAGACCTCCTCATGGACTGCACGGCCTGACGGTTCTGGACGATGAGGCAATCGAATGGCTGCTCAACACCTGCCCCGAAATCTAGCGCGACCAAGCAGTGGACAGAGAAGAACTCGCTCAAAAGAAGAAGCTTGTAGTACTTATTGAAAATATCCCACTGAACATTAAAAAATAGCATGAGATGTTACAAGAAATATTTTTTTATGATTTTTGTGACAGCAATTTGGGGCAAGCCAACGCCTAAAATGCGCTTTTTGCCGGGGCAGTTGAGGTGAACGCTTTTGCCCAAGGAGCGCTGTGGTGGTTCACTCCGTGGCCGTGTATTAAATCACTCAACCTTCTAACTGAGAGGCGGACGCTCAACAATTGAGCTATCACCACTCCAACAAAATTTTCGTCGCCAATACCTGGACGTCGGGTAACGTTATGATGTGCCGTTGGGACGTTGCTAAGGAACCAAAGATAGGTGAAAAAGGGTTAAGCTAGCCTTGACTATTTACCGTGATTTCATGCAAAGCCCTTTTCACCAGATTTTGAGAGGAAGGGCAACATAAACCGCGAACAACTGGAGCGCTAATGTTTGCTAGTCTGCCGTCAAATTTCATCGCTTTCCTTTGTTCAAAGGACATTTGACTGGGATGGGGAAAATGGCTTTGGGTGGAGAAGAAGGTGACTGAGGCACAATTGGCACCCAAGTAAGGGTGTTAAAAACACTGATTTCAAGACAAACACCGCGGTACTTCAGCACATTGGATTTTGACCCAGACTTTTGAGTAAACATTTCATCAATTTGCTCACTACACAGCCACATTTTTTGTTTTTTCAGCCTAGCCTACCAGTCTAGGGCTTCTAAGCACAAAAACTGAAAAGAGTTAGAACTTTAAAAAAACTTTATTTAAAAATAAGAAAGAAGAGTTAGAACCTTAAATTCCTTCCAAACATTCATTTTTTATTAACAAAGTGCCGCCCCCTAGAAGGTGCCGCCCGGGGCCCCAGGCCCCCCTTGCTACGCCACTGCGTCCTCAGAAACATTGACGTCGGAAGGATTTTCTCCAGGGCGGGGACAACCGTAGATTTTTCCAGGGGTAGCCAAGGATATATTTCCGGGAAGGGGGGAAATAGTCAATTCTCGATTTGCTCACTCGAAACTAAGAAAACAACGTATTTTGCTAAAAATTTAATAGGAAAATGTCTAACTTCATTATCCGGAGGCCAATGCTTCCCTTCCGGTGTCCATGCTCAAAACTCATCCTTTTCTTATCACGTTGATTACGGTGATGGGGTCTGAAAGGAAGTCCGCCAGAGGCGGATTTATAAGGCTGCAAAGGGGGTGCCCTGACTTCTTTGGCAAAGATTTTTATGATTATGAAGTTAGTTGTTTAATTGAAAAATTAGGTAATTTAATTAGTCGTAGTGTCTTTCACCTAAACTAAGTCGTTCGAGAAGCCAATTTACAGTAATTAAAAGCTATATCTCCGCATGAGTGTTTATAAGTCAGTGGTGTACCATGTGATGGTGTCGGCTGTGCAAGGCAACGAACTGATTTTGGATTGTGAGTTTGTGTTATTATGTGGGAAGGTATTGTGTGTGCGCTTTAGAATTTGGGTTGAGGAATGGGGTGCTGAGAAGTGATGCTGGGCTGGGAGACAGAAGGTGGATTTAACAAGGTTGTAATTTTTAACATGTAGAAGTTGTATATTAGGTTATAGGTAAGTGTTATCTTTATTTAGGTGAGTGAATGAATGGAAGCCATGGTTAAACTTGCAGTGATTGGCGCTGTTGATATGTGGTATGGGTTGAGAGCATGAGGTGTTAATAGCGATTTCGAAATGTTTGGCAGTGGGACGGGGCTAGTGTTGATCGAAAGTTGAGTTTGTGCGGGGTGGGGTGGTGCAATTGGTAGAGAGGTGTTGTATCGCAGATAGAGATAATAGAATTAAGTTGAGTGAGAATGGTAAAAGATGGACTTAGAAAAAGAACTGCTAAGTGCTTCTATCTTCTTGCAGAATTGACAACCGCAGGCAACTCATATTACTTTACGGTAACGTATGCTACTGTAATTAATGAGTAAGGATAACATCACGGCAAATTGAAGTAATCGCAAACGTGTGGGGTATTCAAAGTACTTTCCGCCCTTCAGGCCACCTGCTCCAGAGGCGTAACGAGGTTAGATGGCGCCCGGGGCAAGAAGCAAGTTTGGCGTCCCCATGTTCGTACCTAAGGTCTTTCGGAAGCAAATTTGCTGTATTGAAGAAACTAATTGTGACATTGTTAGGACTTTTCGGCGCCCCACGCAGTCAACGACGCCCCCAGCAGTGATTCGGCGATCCCAAAGTGATTCGTTGCCCCCCCTCGTTACATCCCTGACCTGCTCTGATTATCTACTCCGGCATGCGACTAACGCAGGCACGCCGCTCACAACAGTGATTTGCACCCTTAACAGATACCAGTCCACCAACATCCCTTTCTGAACAAAAGTTACTTTACGTAATCTCAAAAACGTGTTGGGTTTTAATAATTCTCGTGGGCCTCGGCTTAACTCAGCCTGAGGATTTTCAGCACTCGTGGTCCACTAGGTACACAAGGTGATGAAACGTTCCTTACCTGCAAATCCCACACACAGCAATAATCGTACAATGGCAATTCTTAAATAGTGCGCAGAAATGGTCGGTTACGACGGTAACGAAAGCCATTTACTTCAACTGCAAACGATATTGGCACAATCACCAAAACTTGCCAAGCAACCGCCGGATCGTACATGACATCAGTTTACCAGGCATTAATTCGCGCAATCGCTGCGAAGTGCGATCGTAGAAGCGTTTCATTTGACGGTCTTTTTGTCAGTCAAGCAAGAGTCAAAACCACTCGGTTTTAGCAGGAAAGTGCTTACTGGTAGAAGAGATCGTGCTCTTCTAGACATCAAGTGTTGACATGGCGAAAAGTCTAGGTCCTTGTGTGGGCACATTTCGCCATTACAATAGACTGAGCCAAATGTCTTTTCCATTTTTCTCTTCGCACTCCGAAGTAGTGACTTCGCGATTTTCATGATTGATTCTGCCTTGCCATTGCTTGTCGCGTCGTACGGTGAAGGTGTAACGTGACTAAACTTCCCCAAGCGGGCCAGCTGTTTACGTTCTTCAGAAACCAGCTGTATGGGTCGTTGCCAGTCCGAACGGTAACTGGAATGCCGTGTGTTGCGAATGTCCGCTAGAGCGTTTTCGACATGCATGTCGTGTTTGTATCTTGCAGCTGTTCCAGGACGAAAAAATATATAAAAAATCTAGACAACATAATTACTTTAATCAAAAGTGACTAATTTTGCTTCCACTTCTCCCCATGGCATTTTCGGCGTTTCAAGAGGAATCAGTGGTTTTTTTTTTGCTGTGGCTGAAAGTCATTGCATGTGGCGCAGTTCGCAATGCAGTCATGAACAGCTTTCGCCATATCTGGCTAGAACAATTCGTTGCAGGCTTTCCGCAAACATGGTTCGGCACCTACATGACTATGGTGTATCTACCTAACATTTTCCAATGCAACACCGGTGGTATCAGAAATTTTGGACCTTTCATGATGATTCCTTGATCTATCATATGTTCATTGCGGAATGTCCAATAAGATTTTAATGCGTCAGGGCACTACTTCCGGCGAGACGGCCATCTGTGTCTGATGTAATCAACCATTTGCTGCAGGTCAGCATTGTGGTGCGTGGCCTCTATGTTTTTTTGCATCTGAAATACAAACATTTTCATGTGCCTTGAGTAACGCGAACTCAGGGGAAAGAATATAATTATTCATAATTGTCCTGTACATCTTGCTTTAAGGGAAGCGCAGCCCTCGAAAGCATATGAGCTATGTACATCCTCTTTCTAGGTTTGTAAATTACCGACAAATGGTGTTTATGCGGTTGCAGAAACATTCTTTGCAGTCTTCTTGGAGCTGTTATTAATGTTTTTTGGATACAGTTTCCAACAGCTTGCCATCTAAATGATTTGTAACCACGTTCCGACTCACAGTGTAATGATTGAGCTTGTGGAACGCATGAACTATAACAAGACACGTCTCTTTGTGTGTACCTCTGTTCCGTTGGGGTGAGTCTGGTGAGCTCTGGACGCAAACGAGACGTACTATCCTTCCTGCAACAATGTTGCTCCAAGGCCAACTTCGTTGGAGTAATAGTCAATCGCAACTTTTTCGTTTAGGGTACCCAGTGTACTTGCCGGCCGTCAGACCACTCGGTCATATTATATATTCCGGCATGTCATTAACATAGGCGCGGCGCTATCAACAATGATTTACAACCTCAAAGTTACTAGTTCACGGACAGTAAGTGCTAGGAGTAAAGCCTGGGTGTATCGGGGTAAGGTAGAGATTTGGAAAGAAGCATAAAGGATTCTAAGTCACACTTAGGGAGGATTGGGATTAGACCAAGGTTTGAACCGTCTGTGGTAAAGGTAGGATTGGTTTCAATGATGCTGAAGGAAAGTTTGGGTCTGGCTGATGTAGCAGTTATGTACGGGTCTCTTTTGGTGTGAGTTGTTTGTTATACAGTAATGGAATAAAATAGGCTGCGAATGGGAAGTGCGGGATTTTAATAAGTGCAGTGTTAGTCTTGGGATACAAAAAAGGATGGGTTAATGTGGGGTGAGGTAGACGGAATTAGTAGTGGGGTGGGGTTTTATAAACAGGATATTTTAAACGTTTTCATCATCGTGCGCTTTTCCAAAAATAGGCCTATGCCAAAATAGGCCTATGCAAAAAGTATATGCCACTGAAGTAGTTCTTGTGCTTCATCAAAGTGGTTTTAGGGTTTCATCATCAAAATACAAGGCATCCCAGCGTTTGCATTTTTTCTAAAATTACGATTCAGTTGAAAGAAAAAAGTGATGAAGGCCAAAATGCCCCTCATCAAACACAACAGAAATTTTGAAAAATATGCAAAACTCCCCTGTAATACTGGCAAAGTGGCTAACAAAATGAGTGACGACTTTTTGTAGCCATTAGAAAAGATTACGAAAAAGAGAGTGTGAAAATGCTCTCTCTCTTTGAACGGTGTACAAACAGTAAACGGGCTATAAGTTTGCTCATTACTACTATACTGTAAGGCCGCTCGCTTACGATAGTTTTAGAAACGCCTCTTTAAACATTTATGAAATGCGCTTCAAATTAGTTTGATAGCCATACTTTTTTTCAATTTATGCTTCGATCAGGCCTGTATTTCTTGCGGCTGAGAATATATAGGTATTGAGTTAGTGGATCGATTTCAAAATGTCAAAATAAATTGACATCAGGGAGAATTTATGCTTCTGTCAATGGAATCTGGGCTAGGCAAAACGTGAACCACAGTCAACTATTTTTGTTAACAAGTGTTTCGCATTGACCCAACATGTTTTGTGGCTTTACTGCTTGGTGATTGTCGAAGGTGGTAACCAACGTGTTTTCTGAAAACGCTGATACACAAAGGCCAATGACTGAAAAACGTTTCGTTACTCGCTTGTGCGTCGTTCTAAGCTCCAACCACCCAACCGGTTAAAAAGTACTTTCAGTAGTTCGAATATAACACACACATTGCTAGATTTTACCATTTTAGTCATACCCCGGAAAAATATGTGATGATTATCTTTAACAAAAGTTAAGCAAAGTTGCCAAGGAAAGAGGGTACATATAAAATAAAGGCAAATCTTTCTGTAGAGAAAACCAAGAACCTTTTATTCTTCTCTTTATATGTCAACCATGCACTCCACTGCCGTGACAGCAGCGTGGTGTATCGCAATCTGTCTATATCAAACCTACAGACGCTACAATCATTTAATGCCTAACGAAAATTTCTGTCCAAATGGACATGCTACGTCTCTGTGAGTCAAATAAAAGACCTTTGTGCGATTAAATAAAAATGTTTCAGAAATGGGCATTGCTTTCACACAAGTAACAAGATCAAACAAACTATGAAAAACTGTTTCAAAAACCACGGGCTATAATTTGGTTTCTTGCTGCCTCTCGTTGGTCAGTTTATAACTTGTGCGATAGGTGGCGCTATTGGCACGTGTCACAAACGGGCCTGAACTGCATGACACGTTTTTTCTTCACAGCGATACACAGCGCGATTGCAAACCGTGTAAAAGCGATACAATGTTGGCAATCACGCGGTTGCGTCTGCCTTAGAAATGTTTTTGGCAGGAAGCCGTGAAACTTTGAGATAAGCTTGCTGACCTCAATGAATAGCTGGCGACAAGAGTGATCAAAGTCAATCTATGGTTTTAATGTCCGCTCGGAAACTTACCGCACCATCTTATCATGTTGGCACTTCCTTGTCCAAAAGAGCAGTACTTTACCCTGTCGAGGCAACGCTTCGTTTTGATAAAATCAGGTTATTTTATGAGTTTCACAGACGTGCGCTGGCCACACTGGTAATTTTTAGCTATGAAAAGAAACGAAACAGTTCTTTTGGTTTATCATCAACTTACCTTGTCACAGTGAGGCAAAAGGAGAAGAATTCCACGTGAAATTGCATGAAAATCTCTTCTTCCTACAGTGCTATGGAACGTCTTAAAACCTTACGTTGACTGGATGCCCTGCGCTTTGCGATTTCAATGCAGCATCAAAAGCAAGATCACCTCGACCGTATGTTTCGTACGTAATCAACAGAACGCCTCGAAAATTTCTAATCTAAATGCACTTGGTGCAGTTTTCTCCTTGACGGAGACATTTTTTTCAAGCGTTGCACTTAGACGCGGCAATTTCAAAAAAGTGCAACAAACCAACGCAAACTATGTTCTGTGAAAAATCAGCGGTAAAGTAGGCGGGCCCCGGAATAATGCACGGGATGATTCGCGGATACGCGAGAAGATTTGGGGACACGCTCCGTCGTTATTGTATAGAATTACCATCCTTTCTTGCGGTCGCATCGCTGCGCTTTCGCCGTTCGCTTTCGCCAGGAAGCTTTCGCCTGCGTAAAGCTAAGCGCAAAATAGAGATTTCGTGGGTTGATAACCGTCACATTAGCGTAATAGCGCTCTGGTCGCTGACCCGAGCCCCGACCCTGATTTACTGATTCGGCTGCTGAACACTTCGCGTGTAGTGCCACTTATCCAGGCGCGGGAGCTGCGTCTTTGATTCTTTCGGACTCCACGGGTCTTTCATACTTTACTGATTTTTTGACCCGCTCTTGCTGAGAGAGAAAAACAGGAAAAATACTGTTTGGTGCTACATTTTAAGTGAAAAATCATGTTTGATGCTACGTTTTATAAAAACATAAAACAGCAAAGGTTGGTCTTACAACCATCAAACGCGCGGAAGACTGAATTTCGCAACTTTTGAGAAAGACTTCATGATTTTCCTCTTTTGCATTTTTTCATGCGACACGCACTACGTACATATAAAAACCTGGTCAATTGGTTTAAAGCTTAGGTGTAAAATATTTGTTTTTGAGTGATGCGTTCGATACTATATTTTTCTGTAAAATGCATGTGCTTGCATTCATGTTGCTAACGAACGTAACATCGAACGTTGCAATTTCATCCCTTTGAGCTATTACGAGCAATTTAAATGGACTCATATTTCGTATGGATAAAAATTTCACACTTTTGTCTGTTATAAGCATTTTTGATATTGGATATCCACAAAAACTCATACGTTTTTTCTAAAACTTGGATACTCAAGAAACAACAGGAAAATTACCTCAGATTTTTGAAAGATTACATACTATTGCCTCAGGCATTTGCTGAAAAACAAAAACGAAACAAGTATATAACGCAGTTGATAGCATGTCGATCACACGTCAAATACAAATTTACCGGACTTCACANTTGCTTGCAACTGGAAATGCATTGCTTTAACTTTTTTCTAAAACTTTGAAGAGTTTCTCAATTTTTTGTTTTTGGGCATGCACATTCACAGTCAGGGGCGTACAGAGTGGGGGGTTGAACGGGACGACGGTCCCGGGAAATCAAGGCACGGAACATCCAAAGAGTGAATTAACAAAAATTACGTTTTATTAAAATGCTGGATATCGATACTTCTTCGTAATTCGTATTGTATGACTGCTAGCACATGCTGCATGGACCTTATGGGAACTTGCCTAAAGGGGCATGCAAATGTATGTTAAGTGATCCGAGAAAGAGATGAAGCACTACCATCGTTATCTTAAGGCTTTACACTCTATCTCCCTTCCCACTTTGTAGGCTGCCAATTCTTGCTAGCTTTTTATTAATCTGAGACTTGCAGTCTTAAAAATATCTCCCGATTTTCTTTTCAGCCTTGGTTACTGGGGGGCGTGAAAGGTGGCGGGGAGGCGGGAGTATGGTGGCGACATATTGTTGAAAAAGTATCCCTCAATACTAAAACATGGAAATTAGGTAGGAGGCGTACAATCAAGCACTTGCACCGGGGCCCGGGCAACTAGACCTCTGTGCACGGTATAATGCATGTCATGTTAATTTGAAAACACTTCTGTCAACGTATTTTCAATCACATCAAAATACATTCCCACTTCCGACGACATCATTTCGTACCTGGCAGCTACTTCAATCTCATGCGGAACTTTGTACGCTTACACTCAAAACCTGCATTTTTCGAGAAGCCAGCCAAACAGTCGGACGAAGTCAGTTTCTATTCGAATATTCTTGGGAAAAGTAAACACTGATTTGGGGACACTTATTGAAATTTTATACCTATATTGCCACTGTAAAAATGCTTTGAGAATAAATCGATTTAAACCCACAATATGGAAGAGATGTAGGAATGTTGCAGCATGCAAGGGTATGTTTTTTTAACTTATCGACAAGCTACGTTTCAAAGTGCGCGTCAGGTATATTTCATCGATTCCAGTACGCAATGCACATGCATAAACTGTTAAAAAGTTTTTTTAAGCAATCCTGTTTCTTAGCTTCGTCCTTTTATTAGTTACATACGATCGTCTATGTATCGCACACGTTGCAGAAAAGATCGATTGGCACTTGGCAGAAGAATATAGCTGCAAATTATACCTTGGTCCATGATATCCACAGGCGTGCAAAAAAATGAAAACTTGAACAAAAACTATTTCGCTTGGGATGTTAAAACAAAAAATAGCATTATCACCAGCATTCAGCATTCTATAAAAACAGAACTCTTTTCCACTTTCCGTGCTTACTGCCACCGTCACCCTGATAACGATCTTTGAAGCAGAGCGACGGTCGCGAGCTGTTTCTGCGGTATTTGCATTTTGAGGCAAGTTCTCTCTCCAGTGATTGTGAGAGTCCATCTGCCTTTTTCCTTTAAGGTTTCTACATAGGTCTGAGTTACAGTACTAAGCGGTAACGACGTCGCTTTTTAATGGCTGGGAAAGGTCATTTGCCGTTCGGAGTCAGCAGCTTCCAGTCTTTCGGACTGATCAGGGGGAAGCAGCGGACAGATTTAGTGCAGTGCAACCCATGTGCAGCAGACACATAGTTAGCTGGTGACCACAGAGCGCACTTATAAGACAGGCTACTTTGAAACTGACATCAGTCAGCTTTTGACTTTGGCATTAACTATCTTCATAAGCCACGCGTCATCTAGGTGCTAACTGCTGAAGAGGTACGCATTATATATAGCTGAATGGCATTTAAATGACTGCGGATTCCTCAGGGACGCATGCAATGCCCAGGGCAGTCGATCCAAGGTAAGCCGGCTCTTTCTCGCAAGCGTCCGGCTAGTGCAGATCGATCTGCTCATTTAGTTACGTTAGGAAAAGGGAGCAGATTCGATTGATGTAGGCAGGAGTCCTTTTTCGGATGGTTACATGGCTTTGGGCGATGCAGCACAGGTAACCAGCTTAGTGTCCATTTCTGAATGGATGATCTGAACTGATTCTAGCGAATGGTAGACCTGACAGTGATTGAGGCTTGACTAAGAAGACGTAGACACCGCATTATCGTTTGCGAGTCACCTATAGCGTTTCTTTGTTTACTGCAACACTTAAAAATGAGTTTTCGCAATGAGATACATATATAAATAGTTGTTGATTCACCCGAACACATTTCAGTTTTTCTACTCATCGAAAAGTGTTGGAGCCTTTACTTAGCCAAACGCCATGCCAAGATAACATGCAAAAAGGAAAATAGTACTAATCCACAGGATTGCTAAGAAAGAGAAGGTTAACGCGCATATATATATACAAAAATGTTTTTTGCAAAACACATGTGCGGAAAGAAAAAAGGTGTGAACAACTATAAGTTTCAGGCATTAGACGAACGAAGCCCTGACAGGAACTTTTTAGTAAAAGCAAAAATAAGTTTTGTCGTGATTTTACAGTTTGAATCGGAAGCGAACCGTCATGTTTAAGTTAAGGAACCATCTGAAGCCATAAAAAATAAAAGGGTGACAAAATGTTGTGCAGGAACTATTTTTAGCCAGTTTTGCTTAGAACGCATTAATAACATGGTTTTACGCTATCAAAAAACTTTTCCTAGCCACAAACTACAGGTAGATTTTCCACCAGATGCGTTTAAAATTTTTTTCTGAAAAATGTCTCAATAGATTTTTGTACGTGTCTATTGCATTTCCAATTACTTACAAACTGAAACGAATACGGTGGTTTACTGGAAACAGTATATAACAAGGCATTTATTATCACAAGGTTTTTCCTAAATAATTGAAACTCAAATTTTTTGTAAAGTCCGCTTTGCTTCCAACCTTTTTTACCCCAATTTTTTTTACATTCTGTCGAAGCGTGAGAGCACTGACGTAATTAGAAAGAGAAGAACGTGCCGAAAACTTTGTTCATCGACGTAGTGAGCTGTTGATATAAAGCCACTGGGAAGACGTTACTTAAGCTTTAGCTGGTTGTTTGCTCCCATTGTTTGACGCGTGGCTCGCAGCTCTGTGAGGTCTGCGCGCATTTTCGATTTCACTCCACACTCGGCGATTTCACTCAACCTGCAAGGCAGGGTGCGACCAGAGCCGTTGCTTCCGTCATAATGCCTTTGATAGACAAGAGCGAAAACCCGCGCCAGTGCAGACAGTTTAACCGTGCTGAAGTCAACCGCTGCCGCCTATCATCAGATCAGAATTTCTGTTTATTTCCAGTGGAAACAAAGGTCAATATTTTGCAAAAAAAATTCTAACACTGCTTAGGATGTAGTCAACAGCCGTAAAAACGTTTTGCAGAGATTGATAGCTTTTGCGATAGGTTTACAGTTTACATGAAAAAAGTTTGGCATTTTGCCCAGATTTTTGAAACTTCATTGATTTTGATAGCTTGCTCCTAGTGCGTGCCCTACATAGGATTATCAGCGTTATATGCAGCTCCGTGAATTGCCGCTCAGAAGTTCGCGCTGCAAAATTACAAACTAAGATAAAAGTGAGACTTTTAGACGCTAATGGTAGACACAGCACCGCAATATAATAAATGCATTGGCGATGAAACAGTAGAAATTGATCTTTTGCTTGTAGGAACGGTTCATTGAGGCCGTGTTTAAGTTAAGTTCAAACAAAAGTGCACGTTAGGAGTTGGGTTGATGACGATGACGATGCAGATAAGCTCTGTAGCAAAGACAGTACGTTTATCAGGTCAGGATCGATGTTACTGCTCTGGTAAATAATAAACCCGTTTCGTGGGCAATTGAAGTTGTGTGAGCTGATGAATTTGGTGAAGGCAGTATGGGGACAGCTAACTGATGCAAACTTAAACTTTTACCAGGAATTTATTCTTATCTGACAAGGCTTGATGTGCAAGCTTGTATCGGAAGCTGCTTGGTCGACTTAACCTCAGAAACGTTCTTGGCCAATGTGTACGGTATTGAGAACAATGTTTCATGCAAAGTTTCCTAAGGAGATGAAACTCTTTTTCAAGCAATAAGATTGCTTGATATTCAAACATGAGTTTTGGCTAATTAGTCAATAAGGAACTTAATTGCGATACCCTACAAGCGGTACTTGTTCCTATCTGGAAGGTACTGCAAGTGGCGTGGGTGATTTGAAAAACGTCAAGAACAAAACAATGAATTTTGCGCGTCGCGATTATTAGAAAATCGTCCATCACAGACAGCACTCATGACTGTGGGCGAAAACCATCAAAATTTGTTCATGTGGAAAAACATTTGTTTAGTGTAGGCCAAACACCCCCGGGCCTGTATGAGCCCTTGCCAGTGGGTACTGTACCGCTGTCAGAGCCAAAATTAGAGAAAAGATTTCCGACCTGGAAAATCTACCCAACATTTTGAACAGGTTTTTGGGCACGTGTGTGTGATCCGAACTAACTACCCATTTAACTTGTACTGCGGAACTGAAGCAATGTAGCGATAGTATATTCTTGTACAGAAGTAAACAAGAGACCGCATGTACTGTATCTGCAAAGGTACGTAGGCCACCAGTTGTCTGCAAGTGTCGTGTTTTCTCGGACGTTGAATAAACAGAGAGAAATAGAAGCTGCGCAGAACAAACCGTTGCGCCGGGATACTGGGCTGGAGTTACAAAAAAAACTTAACAATATAACGTTTTTCCGAGATTTCTAGAATTTCATCTATTCCTGCCCAAACTGCAGCGGTCTTGATATATCGCTCTTTATGAGATTTGCACTGTTGGCGAAATTACTACAAAGACACAAATCTTTGATGTCAGTATCAAGTCGCCAAGGATCTAATTTTTACTGTAACAAGTGTTTTCGTTTCTATGATGTTGACATACGCGCGATTTGTGGAGCAGCAATAAAGCGAGAAAACGACGTGTAGCGCGGCTGGGCAAGAAATGACAGTTTGCGTGGGTTACCTGCAGGGGCGGAGTCAGACATTTTCATTTGGGGGGGCCACTGGAGGGGCCAGATTTGCAACAAGGGGAGCTGTCAATGGTCTGTGTAGGACTTCAATGTAGTG
>JGI24021J15306_10001509_pt1 | contig 22991 bp, 12 predicted proteins | sample Ectturendosymbi1_FD_15306 | JGI IMG/M metagenome (IMG submission 15306) | reverse complement strand
CATCGTTTGAGCTGGCTGCTTCTGCCGTACGACTATCGTCATGACTATTTTCTGGTCTCTAGTATGTTGAAACTCAGTTCTTTAAAGCCTAGTAAATATACCCGCTGGATATTTGCATCAATAGGCCGTTTTGTCACACAGGGTCCGAATGAAAAACGCAGAATCCTGCCGGAGTCGACTCCGGTAGTCCGGTTCCGGTCGCAACTATGGTTTTAGTAATCACTGGTTAGAAACAACCAAAGCACGTCGGGAAAATGCCAGAAATTTGAAAAAACTTCAAGTCAGAAGCGATGATGACATTTTTTCGAAAGAATTCGGCACACTACACAAATTTTGAAGTCTCGAGCCTCAATCTCGAATTTCAAGTTTCGAATCTCGGTCTCGGAATTTTTGATCAAGTCTCTTTCTCGGTCTCGTCTCAAAATTTTTACCAGGTTTCGGTTTCGGAGTTAAGGGTCTCAAGTACATCACTGATAAAAAGTAAGGCGATTCGAAGGTAAACTGCCCGCAGAGACTCCTTATTCGAAACGTGCGTTATTGGAAGAGAGCATAATTCATATAGGATGAGTTTTCAAGGTTCTGCAAAGCTGCGATGCAGTTGTGCTCGCTGGAATGTTTTCCGTCACAGACAATTAGTCAAGTGTAGTGTTTTCATGTCACAAAGCTCTTGCTGTGGTTCACTTAGCACAAGTTCATAGCGTTCAATACAACATCGCAAAGTCCGCACTGCGCAGATTGGTTTGCATAATTGGCAATTGCATCAATTTTAGTAACGAAACAAACTTTAATAAAGGCCCATGAATTTATTCATATTTTGACACTGCGCCACAATAAAACCAAGAAATAGAATCATATGTTGTTCTCGCCTGAACCAAGGCTCGTTTAACTTTTTCATTTAACTCTTTGTGCTTTGGGCACAGTCACAATGAAATAACTACTGCTGATAACCTCGCTTATCAGCCTGCACAAATATAGCCCCATAGCTAGGCTACATTGAAAACACTTCATACAACCTCATTGACACAGTTCATTTATCTCCCTTATTTTGCAAACTTGCAAGATGATAATGGTATGTTTTGGAATAGCCTGAAGTATTTCCACTGGCTTGGTTGAAACCACATTGCAATTTAATGATACATAACTTTTGTCTTGTGCGAGCTCTGATTTTTTAAAGTCAGGATCCAGTCATGTATTTCGCATTTTCAATCCGCTCCGGATGCGGTGCCAAATATCCCACTCCTGTTTGACTCCGCATAAATACAAGTCAAGCAAAAATAACAGTAACGGTTTTCAGTAGGCCTACATACAAAATCCAAATCCAATCCGGCTCCGGCTACAGCAAAGAATACCTCACTCCTGATCCTGTTGGAGGCAGCAGGAGTGCAGTGTCAAGCGAAATTTCTGACCTTTGCGAAATTTCTGATCTGTTATTGTTTGTCAATTATTTTGATTTTTAGAATAAAGAAATTAAGTTGGAAATTACTTTTTTGATCTGTGTTGTGTAAATTAAAACTTTTTGGTTAGATGTCAGGCACCAACAACAAGCTATAGTACGGGAATAAGTTTAACAACTGAAAACTATTGGACTTAGTGTTCGATCTCAGTTTTTTTTCTTTTTCTCACTCTAACGCAAACCCTAACCCGACACACAAACCCACACACGAATCCCTAAGCCCGAAACATCAATTTTTTTCAGAGCATTTGATATGCATAATATTACTCTGTACATGCGCATATGGGGTGAAGTCAGAAATTTCGCAAGTCAGAAATTTCGCCTGACACCGGATCCAAAAAATCGAAAGTCCTGTCGAAGCAAACCTCTGTCCGGCACTTGGTCGGATCCGTGGTCACTTTGCGCTCTTGGTTGCTAACAGCTACCTCTCACGCTATGGTCTGCAATCTGCATGTGGTTGGGTCAGTCATTAGCATTGCTGTGTTCGAAGTAGAGTTTGGTGTTATGGGTAAATCACCAAACTGAAATAGGCACATTCTTATGTAATTGCTCCTGGCTCCTTGGATTGCTTATTTTAGGATCAAACTGTAATTAATAATAGCATTGTGTTAGATTAGTGTTTGGTTTTTTAAGCTGCTGGCTCTTTCTTCCTTTGAATTGGCTAATGCTTTTAGCTAACACATACTACTGGGTTATATGCTACTAGCCTATAACAAGCTGCAGTGCTTTAGAGTTGGGCAATTTTTTTGCAGTATGAAGTATTTACCAAATTTTTTGTGATTTTAATCTAAAGGCATTCAAAAAATGTCAATCTAGTTATCCCTGAGCTGAGAGGACAACAAAGTTTCTCAAAGTCAGTGGCTACAAACTGCCTGCGGATGGGATCTTTAAATTTGAAACCTTATTCAACCACCTCCTGTAATGTGACAGTAACACACGAGGAGAATGCAGTAGGGTTGGTAGCAACTTAGTAATTGTAAAAGGTAAACATGAAACCATACCTTAACCCTAACTCACGACTGTAGCCCTAACCTAATGTTAACCTAACACTAACCTAACCAATGATAAACTAACGCTAATCTAATGCTAACTTAACGCTAACCCCTAAACCTAACCCGTTAACGAAAAGTTTGTAAAGTATTGAAAGAAGTAAAGAAAAACTGCCCCCATGAATTGAAACGTGCAACCAGTCACTATTACGAAAACGTAAGGTACCAAGGTGAGAGGCAAACCGAAAACCATTTGTACAGCAGACTTGAAGCACATATGCTATGCTACCGGGACAATGCCGTTTGAGTGACAAACTGACCACTTTGTTCGAACCGTGTCATGCAAGGCAGCACGGTAGAATAAGTTTTGAAATAAGAAGGTCTGTGATGGTTCTGTAGCCACTTCTGTTCTTAATGTGTTTTCCATAAATATCTAATTAATTAATTGGTTGGCTTTTAAACTGGTTCTTTCACCACTTCTGTGAAATGCTAAATAAATGGAATTAGATCTACTATGACTGTTATATAGCTGGTTAAAAATAAATTGCTACTTTGTGGAAACATTATTGCTCATGACAAACATATCATATCCAAGTTCCTTACCTTCGGTGTTCAACATGGGCTGTAATTGGATAGCACAATGATTGTAGGTGCAATATAAAACATGGATATTTTTCAGGGTGGATTTAGATTACATTGCCTATTTCTTGAAAATATTATCTTTTTACCATAAGTGAATTTTAAAATTCAATAATAAAAATAATTCCTCTTTGGAATTTCATATTATTGTCTTCAGGATTCCAAATACTTAACAGTTCATGTTTTGAATTTCTTAGTTTTATAACATTTCTAAATTCTTTATGAAACTCACCTTGTCAAAAATTCCCAAGGTTAAAAATATAACGTTTTTTGTGATATTGTTATGACCTTTTCTACGATATTATTTTTACTATTGTTGTCACCACAGCTCCTCATAAAATATTTGTTTTTATGACTCATGTTTTGTCATTATATATCTACCAACAAGTTCTGTTATTGATGGATATCCATCATATACAAGGGCACCATCATTATGATTTTAACTTAATGTTTTTTGGCAAAAATCCTTTTAACTTGAATACCGATTGGTTTTAATGATTCAAGCGCATAAATCAAAGATATTCAAAAAAGCTTATAATGTCTGGGTTAAGTGGACCTTTTCATTCAATTAACAGTGGGTTATTGTAACAATGCTCTGTTATAAAGCACATGAAACAAAAAGAAAAGTTTATACCATGATGTTCTTACTACAGTAAGAAACTTCAGGAGTGGATCTGATTAGTATGAGAAATTTAACAACCATGGATCTTTCTTTGTATTTTTACAAAATTAAACTGAAAGTTCTCATAATTAAATGTACAACAATGATAAATGACATCAAAATAAAAACATAAAACAAATAAACCTATGTTAGTCGCTACTTAAAGGGCATGGCCTATTATTAATTGCACTTCAAAATTAAGCCTTCATAAGCAAACTATCTATATGCAAAAATTTGTTAGCAGGGCTGGGGCATTGATCTGCAATCTGCATATTTTTGTCTGCATATAACTTGTTACACAAATAATATAATTTTTCATAATGTTTGTACAATAAGACTGTTTTTTTTATAAAGCATAGTCATCTAACTTGCTTTGCTAGTCAAATATATTCATTAAGAACATTGTCTATATAGTTGAGGCTTGAGTAATCCCTTGGCCATTTTAAACTCCTCTTATCCATCGGTTGTGTGGCTATGACCACATGTTTTGCCCCTCTCTTTGTTGACTGTCTTTATCAACTAACACCTAATCTGTAGTGAGCTCTGACTAAACATTTTTGTGTTCTTATGTTATTCAATTACCCTTGTGATATGGACCATGATTCTGACTCATAATAAATGTTATTGTTGTTATATTGATTGAAAGCAACAATAGCATGGCGACGAACCATTCTTTGATTTGTTTTAAGTTTTAAAAAATATAGTTTATTTGTATTAAGCTATGTAGTAAGCCATAACTGTATTTCCAATTATCAGTGTAGTGTTCTATTGTGAAGATCATTTCTTGAGTTTGGTAGTTGGATACAACCATAGACTCTATTCCCCACAGTTGATCAGTTTAGATAAATCAGTTTCATTGGTTTCAATATTACTAGTACTGAAAGGAATTTTTAACAGAAAGATGACAATGGAGATTTTAAAGCTTTTTTCCCTATTCCAGTCATGCGAATAAATATTTTTTATTTTTTTTATATTTTCAATACATGCAAAGGATGATTATTTAAATGAAAAGAGCTGAGGTCTGTATTTTTTTGTGGCTTTTTGCTTTGATGTTGAAAGTCAAAGCTTATTCTTATAAAAAACTTAAGAAAGCTTGGTAACCTGAAAATTTGTGTACTTCTTTTTTAAACCTTTGATGATAAATTCTTTTGATGGTGGACCTTTTCAAAAATCTGATAAATCCCGTAAATAACTTGTCATAAAACCGAAGGTAAACTTCATGGTTACTTAAGATCATGCTATGATTTCACATTCCATAATTTTACAAAGTGGTTGAGTAGCAATATGCAATCCTACTGAAAACAAATTAGGATTTTGCCTGCCAGTGTGAGTGCTATCAAATCTTTAAGATTGTAACTTTTTGCATGGTGTTCTTGTCATGTCTGTAACCACTGTAAAGCACTTGTGATACACGCATCACTAGTCATCTATGGGGCAAATCAAAAGTGTCTATAGAATGGGATCATTTCCCAGCTAAGAATCAGACATTAAGATCTTACAGAGTATATATTTTGCCTGCTACGTAGGCATCATCAGCTCTTATTCAAATAGAATCTAAATAAAAAAGCAAGTCAAAAATTTTATTAATTTAATTTGTGTTTGGAAAAGTTGATTCATCACTTAAAGGTAATGTTCAGATTTAAATATTTCACATGTAAACGTAACTGGCTAAATTGCCTTGTTTGTTGAGCAGTAGCCACCTAAGCTAGTAGACTAGGTTCAAATCCTGGTCAGGTCATACTGAAAACTTGGAAAAGGTACTTGCGGCCTGTCTAGCTTTGTGCTCGGCATTGATGGATGGGTGCAAGGGAACAGTTCACATGCAGTGCTGCCCGTGACTCGCTGTCAGTGCATCATCCACTACGAAAGCAGCCGCATGGCCCTTGATGCAAAATGGAAATGGGCACAACAGACCACTTAAGTGACAATCCAAAAAGAGCACAGAAACCGAATATAAATGAAACTAAACTGAACATGTGAATGTAAATCATTTCATGGATCCTCTAAAGGTACACAATACACATGAACTGTAAGTAAACCCAATGCTGTCAAATCCTTTGTGATTATGAAGAATACCAATTGAAACGTTGTTTTGCAAAATGTGTTCTTTGTGAATTAATTTCATAGGCTAAATAATGCTCAAGTTTGCCATGTTGGTAGATTACATTAGGAGTTCAATATTGGTAGATACAGTTTAACCATTATATTCCACCAGGTTTAGGGAAAAAACATTTTTAAGCCATCAGTTATAAAACATTTTTTCTTAGTTGGATGAGGATTTAGAACACTTCTTGAATTTGATGTCAAAGTGCATGCTAACATTGGTTTTTGATTTCTCTTTGTACAATGCCTATCAAGAAAGCACCAGGAAAGCCTCAACAGAAAGGAGCAGTTTCTACTAATTCTCGAAGAACAGCAGGTTTCTGCTTATAGTGATACTTATGCTGCAGTTTTTACTTTTAAAGCATTGTGATTTCATTATAACAGCATTGTGATTTCATTATAACAGTAATCCTAAGTTACAGAATGGGTTGGAGACTCAATTACTAAGTGCATCTGCAGCTGCAGAGCCAAATTTAAGACAACTGTGCAAGCTTGTTTGAGACACAGAGTATAATATATATTTAGATATATTCATGTTTTTCATATATTTTTTTAAATGTATTTACCATCAAGCTGTACATTGCAAAAATCACTCTAATGGCCTTAACTTTAGCTTTCACTTGATTATGAGGCTTTGGGTAGATTTTGTTGAATGATAGGTTTTAATATATAATATAGGCTATTATCCATGTATTCAAAGTATTGTGCTTTTTTATGTTTTACAGAAGTGTTATGCAGCACATAGATAACATCTAGAGCTCATATAGATGCTATCTATATAGAGCACATCACTTTGTGTTGCATTGCATGGTGCATAATAGTTGCATTGTAATGTAGTGTACTGTATACTGCTGATTCTGATTACTTGGCACAGCATCTCATGCGCAATGCACCATGAACGAGGATGTGCACTGTTGATAGCACCTACTTTATATGTATATATATGGTGTGAGCAAACAGTAACAGAGTGAGCACGTCATGTGATATCTATTGTTGGGCTCAATGAACAGTCTATCCAATGTGCATTGATTCCTGTATATACTTTTCCATATAGTTGGGCCAATGGCTGTAAAAATACCAGTAATTCATAACATTTTTGGCTTACCAACTTTTTTATCATATATTTAATGCAATGCCGACCTCTCAGCACAAAAATAAAAATGCCACATCTGTTGGGTTTTAAAACAGTAACCATTGTTTTGCATTCTGCATTTACATTTAGTACAGCATTCTTTTGTGGTAGTGATATTGAATTCACATAATAGATTGTGTGTTTGGTATATTTTTAGCTTCTCATTCCAGTATGAATTATGTATAGTATTTATTTATGAAACTGCAGAATGCATTAGTTTCTCTTACATTACTTATTGTGTTAACCTAAAAATGACCTCAAATATTTAACTGCTGGCCACATTTCAGAAGCATACCTGCAGCACATGTAGCAAAGCCAAATATTTTAACATTTTTTGATGAATAGTCTATATGTTGTGTTATGTTATCACCAGGGTTTAAAAATCTGAGTGGGTAAAGCATTTCTGTTGTAAAATCATTTTAGCTTTTCTCATTGATAAACTTTGTATACAGAGAAAGACAGGCAGATACCAAACGGTCCTCTGCTTTTAACATCTGGTTGCACATACACCAATACACCATTGTACAAATATTTTTTGTACTTGTACTTTGTCACACCACCATACAATATTTCTTAGATGAAAAACATTGTGTGGTAGCAGCTATTCATGACTATGTTCTCAACTCAACATAAGATCAGTTTTTTTTAAGGCGTTTTAGGGACTTGAATCAGGTCCCTAGAATTTCAAATCGGGTCCCTAGAATCACAGAAAATTGTCATTGGGTCCCTACAATCAGAGAAAATTGGGTCCCTAGAATCAGAGAAATTGGGCAACTACATATCCATATCGGGTACCTAACATTTTCCTTAAAAAAAAACCTGCATAAGATGGTTTTGAAAAAGTTTTATTTGTCAATAACATTATGCACATGTTGCTGCTTTTTATGTAGATTGTAATTTGTTGTTTCAAAAACATGAGGCTGCATGTGACAACACAGACCTAATGCAGATTTTGATGTAAAGGTTTGCCATTTTACATTATTTTGTGAAAGGAATGAACCAATGTGCTTTTCTAAACTGAGGAGTCATCCCTATGTGAGAATAAACACTTTATAACACTAACATGAGTGTTGAGCAACTTCGCTTAGCAATATTCTCAATAAAACTTTGTGCTTGCTTCTCAGGTCCATCTAAGAAAGTGCCCTCTAATACCTCAGTACAAAAAAAAGCTGCCCCAAAGTCTTCTCACGAACAGAGCAAGCAAGTAAAGAAAGGACCCACAGCTGAGGACTTGGCAGCAACATGTATTCAAAAATATGTTCGAAGGTGTGTTTGGTTGCAAGTGAGTATAAAGTTGCTGGCAAAATTTTTCTGTGTGTTTTCATCAATAAAATGCAATTTTTAAATTTTGCAAATACATTGTGTCTGCCATACCACAGATGTTTTTTTATATTAACCTTTCCATCAGTGAAGATTACTCATGACAATACAGCAAAAGTTTCAGTGTTTAGGGATGAGATCTATAAAATCATAAGCAGTATAGTATTATAATTACCAGTATATGAAAAGTAGTAAGACAAAAATTGAGTGGTAGTTTTTAGCATTCATCATCTAAGTTTTCTTTCATTTAAAAGTGTTTCTTTTGATTAGTGACTCTAAGCTGCATTGTAACAAGTTGCTGCTTTTTAAAATTTGTCACAATGCTAATATTTTTTATTTTTTGTCAAAAGGATCCAGTTTAACATTGCAGTTCTTGTCACAGCAATTCATGAACTGTGAGTGAGTGTAAATAAAATGTTTCTCTGCATTGCAAAATATTTGGATCATGAAACCTATTTTCATTGCCAACTGAAATTGTGATTAAAACTGTTTTTTGTTGCCACTAGTGAGGCAAACCACTTTTTCTTGTTGTCAGTGGTTCATGTCTGGAGATAATCTTCTTAAGCTATCTAGTGGTTAGTGTTAGAATACCTTATGAACAACTGTAGAAACAAGCATTCTATGCATTATCCAGCCAGGAAGTCAGATATAATGCTTTTTTGCATAATGATAAACTTCTGCAGCAAAAATACATTATCTTGGTGGATCAAGTATCATGGTATACCTTTGTGCTAGAGGAAGTTTTCCTGATGACTGATGCAATTACTAGTTATGTAAGATAACATCAGCCAGCAGTTGATGCAAAAAAACACTGACAAAGTATTTTGCTAATCTGGCCACAGCATGATTTTTGCAAGCCATTGTCAGTAAAGCTTGTTCATTCCAACATCAGGATTTCTTAACTCAGTTTACTAGTATACAGTTATATCTCAGAAGTGCGAAAAATTAAAAACAGGTGTTCCTAAAAATGTGAAAAACAGCAAATACTATGAATTCAAACACAGGAAATGGACTGTACACAAGTTTTACCTCCCACTACATTCACACTGCATGAATCAATCACTACCTGACACTATTCAATAATAGTATTTAATACGTATTTGTAGTGAAAAAAATTGTTTTTTACTGATACTGAAAACACAGTTACAAAGGAATGACACAACTCTTCTGGTTAAATATTTAAACAATAATCAATAATCATCAATGTTTCGAAATGTAACTGCAGCATTTCTTTCTCAAGTTATTGTTTTATTAAAACAAAATGAACTGAAACACACCATTTGGATAGGCATGTATAAAAGCAAGACAACCTAGATAAAAATGAAAAGTGATACAAGATTTAGAAACCTTTGAAACTGATAAAATAATAGAATTGAAAATGAAAATGGAATTAAATATAAAATAAATTTCTATTAATGTGTGGAAACCTACTTTCGTCATTAAATGCTACTCTTATTTTAATAATTAAAAGTGCTTAAGAATTATTGAAAAAATTAAATTAAAACTAATTTTAAAAGCTATATATTTTAATAAGAAAAAATAAGAAATAAGATTCCATAAGTTTTTATATTGGAAAAGTGACATATTTTTGTCTTGTCCAATCAATATAGTGATAGAGGCGTCATCTTGTTACTGATTTTTTTAACTGGGTAATCTGCACCAGAAATGTAGCCCACATTTCTCCACCTTTTCTCATGTTTGGAAATGAACAACTAAAAAAGTCTCTGCCCAATCTTTTTAGCGAGTTCACCCGTACTTTTCGGCCAGTGTTTGCGCAGTGGTCATCATTGATATGGTCTTTCAGCACAGGAGCTTTTTTCACCGTACGAGGGCCATCGCTTTTAGCTTCGCCGGCTACAGTTCAGCCATCATTTTACTCTAATGTGAATACGATTTGTGGTAGCATGCAGCGCACACCTAAGCTATACCCATATCTTGCAAAAATATTCAAGAAGCAAAGCGTCGTTAGCTTCGACTCTGTTTTCCTTCCATTGCCCGATCTGTTGCGTTCGGACAGCAGCGCGTGATACGCGCAGATGCACTTCGATGCTGGGATGAAAACCGCGATTGTTACTTTGCACCCATCGACAAATATTGGCTAAATCCTCCATGAAGTACAGTATTTTGATATGGTGTTGATTCTAGCGCTCGTGGCTGGTGATGTTGACAGACATTTTCTACCTGGTGTTTGAGCTACTTTGCTAGAATAATAAAACTTTTAACTAACCGTGAAGGAACCACACGCACACCTAGTTATTTATGTCGCAAACCTTCTTGTAATTACTTGAACTGAAGTATGATTTGGCAAATGAAATATTTCATTACTGCATATTTTATAAATAGAATTGTGTATCGATGCCGGCGTGCAAAAACCCAGTGTTGTAGGGGTATTTTGCAGCCCATGTTTTTGTAAGAAGCGATGATGCATTTTATCGCTTCAGAATGAAAATGGTTGCGTATTATCATGCTGTTAAAGCTTTAAAATGCATGCGCCTAACTTTGTTTTGAATTCTGAATAGGTTTGAAAAATTATGTGGATTCTATGTGAACTTTGAATTCATATAGGCTACAAAAAGTGGCGTGGTGTGCGGTGTTGTGAAAATATGTGACACAAATGGTGAAAAACTAAGGAAAACTGCTTCAGGAAAAACCTTTACGTTGGTTGGTCTTGTTTGCCGCGGTGATTTTGGTTCCCAAAAAGGTTTTTGATTTTTGTATTTTCTCCCTGAAAGTACGATATATATACGGACAAATACAGCAGTATATAATTTTCTACCAGTACTGCATCTTGGCTGCTCTTGTTAATTTCGTAGGAGGTTTTGCACAGAAGTAAAATTAAAATATGTACGTTACATCCTAACGCTGATTTTACAACCATTTAACACAAATTTTGCACTGTTTAGGTTTTTGGCTAAATGCAAGCTCCTGAAACTGCGAGCTGAAAAACAGAAATATGAAGAAACTATTGAGCAACTGCAAAGGGAGGTAAGATAGATAACATTGTAACAGGCGGTGAGAAAACTGGTTTAGTAGCCCTGCTGGCACTGCAGGTTGAGGCAATGCAAGGTGAGAATTCACACATTTTGAGAAACACAAGCAAGATCTAAGATAACAAATGTGGCTGTTATGTCTTGATCTTGAAACAACCTGGCGCTGATGTGCATTCTTAATCATATGAAGAAAAAGCAAAACAACTAAGAACTCTGCTTAGTAAAACGTCGTGGTACTGATCAATACGAATCCTCCGCTTTGAAATTTTGTTTGATAGGCTTTTGTAGCGATGGTGAAAGCGGAACAGGAAGCTGCTGAAAGACAATTAGAAAAAGAAGAAGAAGAAAGAAAACGCAAAAGAGAGGAAGCGAAACGTCGGAAAAGAATGCTTGAAGCTGCTTTTGATGGTGATGTGGATGAAATGAAAGTTGTTTTAAAGGAGGTACCCTTATTTCTAAGGAAGTTTTTATTTGCTGTAATATTTTTTTTGTTCCCACAGCGGTAGTGCAAATGCTTCGGTGGTTATTTATCGAAACGTATATAATTAATCAAAATACGTCAGTGTTGAAAGAAACATGAGTTGAATCATGAAAAATTATGTCGATCAAACCAGTGGTTCGCGTGGCAGTGGCGCTGGAAAAACGTCAGCTTCGTTGGGATTTGTGTGTAAAACTACAATGGCATCAAAACGTTTTCCCAACTAGAGAACAGCTGATCGTTTATTGTATTGCGAAAAATAAAATCTACATTTACACGCGTTCATGCATGCCTTTATAAGTCGTTTGCATATAGTACGTCGTTTGCTTATACGTCGTTTGCATATACGTCGTTTGCAGGTTGCCGACCGCGATAATCTCGACGGCGTTCCGTCCGATGACATCGGTTACATTGTCCGTCAGCAACATTTGATGTCAGTGGTCGAGTGTGAAGACGCGAACGGGAATACGCCGTTGTCGGAAGCTTCTGGCGGTGGAAGCGTGGAAGCAATCACTTTTTTAGTTGAACAAGGTCCACTTTTGCGATGTTTTTAATGTTGTCGCAGTTACGATGGGTTCACGGCGCACGAGGATCAGGCATCAGTTCCTTTGGGACGTGCGCGCGAGAAGTGTATTTGTGCAGCACTTCACTGTTTGTCAAACTGACCTGGACGAGCTGCGAATTTTTTGAAGTTAGACAAAACAGACCGTGTGTACGTTCGTCACATGTTCACACACAAAGGTGTTGCACAAACACAGTTCAAAGTGAACAAGTAATTTTTGAAATTACGAAGAATATTTTATTGTTCACAACCAAGTAGCCATGGTTGTCATGGTGTCCTTGGGTGCATGATGTTAGTTTTTCGAAATGTGGTTTCATATGAAGTACGTTTGTGTAGGAGCTGATCCTAATTCCATCGGCGCGTGGGGAAGGTCTCCGTTGTATCGGGCGGCGTTTGGTGGCCACATGGCGGCAGTAGAATGCCTGCTGCAGTTTGGAGCTGATCCGAGGCTCTATGCTCACGATGGAAACACTCCTGCACAGGTATTGATGGCATCATGCGAAAATGTTACAAGTCAAATGATTGGTTCGTCTCGCTTATAGGTACTTTGTTTGCTACGGTATATAACAAACTTCAACCTCATTTTTTGAAAATGCTTTAATCCGTAGTTGTGAGGTTAAAGAGTATTTCTTCCGTAACATCCAACCATTTTTGTACAGTCACGGCTTTAAGTGTCAAAAAAACAACTAGCAAAAAAGATTTTATGCTGGCTTATCAAGGATGATGTCGTAAAGAGTTTAAATACTAACTAGATTTTCCGTTTTGAAAATAAGAAGTATAATCCTGAAATAGCAACGACGAGAAAACCAAAATTCAGTTGCATACGCAAACTTGCAAGCAATTATGGAAGTACTGAACGAGTTTTTGTACGAACGCTGATTAAAATTTTAGTAGTAAGTGCAGCTGATCACTGAAAAAACGCAACTCTCGTGAAATGCAACAACCTTGCCCAGTACCTTCGTAAACCGTCATAACATATGACGCTCAAATTTGACGCGCCCGTAATTCCACACGGGCTCAGAAAAATGTAAGTCCTAACTTTGCGTACGTATACACCAAGCGTCCAGTTTTTATGCCTCTGTTTGTGCTGTTGAGATTCAGCTCCTTTCTGAACTCTATCCAGGATTTGACGATCACTTTTTCCGTTGAAAATTATAATTCAACGACACCTGAAACATGTTTGCTTTGTTCCTCCTGTTGCGATCGGAAATCCCGAGCGACAAGTGCGCAAAACTTCACACTGTGGCAGGAGATCACTCTATTATTGCTTGATTGCGCCACATACATACGGGTGTTATTCTTCGCGCACATCCCGTTCGTGGTGAATCGCACATTCAACGCAACGCCAACCGAGAGGTTGCAACACTCCCCATAGGTTTATTTATGTAAATGATGATGGCTCGATCCAAAGAAAAACGAATCGAGTTGGTACTGTCAAGTGGACGAGAAGAATGGTCCCAGACTTCACGTGTTTTTTGCCAGGTGTCCAGATTTTGTAGACACCCTGTAGTATTGGTCAGCTCGTGTATTCGACTAACTTCTGCAAATGAAGCTGTCTAAATAAAATGTTTGCCAAAGTTAAAACGAAACAAAATTTTTGATGCAGCCTGTACAAAACCTGCTTAGACACATTACTCTCAACCGAAACAATATACTAGAAAAATTGACAGACAACCGTGATCAGTGCCGGTCATACTTTTTCAACTGTTTTCATGCCATACAGTCACAGCGACATTAATCGCTTGTAGTACGTTCAGTATAACCACAGTAAGTTACGGCCGCACAAAAATAGGTTTTGGCCGAATTGTAGTACTGCAAGGCTACATTTTGATGAAGATATGACTTTGAAGGTTGCATGCACAAGTTAAACTTGCGTTTAATGTTACCGCTATTCTCAGGTAGCGTCCATTGACATGATCGTTGATACTCTGGAAAAATGGGACATAAACGTGACCGAAGCGCTGCTGGAAAAGATGGAATCGGAAAAAGAACGTCGCAAAGAGGAAGAAACAAAAAGAAAAAACGCAGAAACGAGCAAGTACAGCAGTTGTTTTTAGTGGTTGCCAAGTCGAGCTGATGTGATCTTGAATTTCACGCTGCCTTGGAGCTAAGCTTGGGAAAAACAAATAGCCTTAAATGTTGTGGCAATTCTCGTGCCGTTGTACACACAATGTGGTCTTTGTGCAACAAGGAGATATTTTGAGCTTTTTCACGTTGGGTCGATTTAGTGGCGGTTTGGGAAGTCCGTTTCATTCCAAAAAGAAACTTCGCTGTCTTCGCAAAATTGGTTTCAACAGACCTCAGGTATTTCTTGTCACTTCCAACAAGCGACGCGTAATGTCTTCACACCCACACATAACGGAGTAGAACTCATGCGCACGTGCTGTTAACAAGGAACACAGGCATGGATGAAAGAACACAAGCATAGATATGCGACGCTGGCAAAGAGCACTTTGCACGCATTTATGGCGCTAGTGGGGTTACTTTGAAAGAACGCAGCATGCTCGTTACATCAGCCTGCAATACTATACCCCTCCTGTTGTTCATTCTTTTTTGTGTATTTGGATGATTTTAGTGTCAGTTGTGTTTGTAGAAGGTTTGTGTCACGCAAGTGTAACTTCAGCCACTGAACCGTGCCAGCGTTGTCCTTTTTCGAATCGGAACCAAGTGAGGGATGATCCAGGGTCCTCGCCGGTGGTGGGGGTGTGGCGCCGCACCCATTTACATTTGTCTATGCCTGCCTTTCATTTTTACGTCGTATGAAAATGCATTTTTGACATATTTTTGCACTAATTCGATGAGTTCTTGAACATTTTCTTGATTTTGGTTTAATTCGAGTTTGAAATTAGTGACGACCTTTTTTAGTTATTTCCTAAAAATTTCAAACTTGATTGAGGACAAAACTGGAGAGTTTGTTTCCCACTCAATATTCCCACAAGTTTCGCTTCCATGCAACGGCCAGGGTTCCATTTATGGAGGCATTCCACCTAATGAGGTGACATGTGTTCCCTGTTGCAGACTGCAAAATGAACTGGACGTTGCAAAAAAAGACTTCGAATCACGCCAGAAAGTTTTGCAACGAGCTTACACAGAACTGGAGAAGCGGATGCACGAGCATGACAATGCTGTTAGCTCTGGCTTTGAGCGCACCGACGTCACTTTATCGGTAAGTGCGTCCGTCCATTAAAGCTTTTGTGACAAAACAAAGAAACTGTATGCTTTCCTCCAAACTTGAAAGCAAGCGTTGCGTTAGCAACAGCGGGCCACGGTATGCGGTTGTTTGGCTTTCGCCCCCGTTGGTTAAAGTCGCTTTTTCAGGTCGAAAAGCACGTTTCCACGGAACTTATTTGCTTAGTTGTTGCTGACAACAACGTCGCCCACAGCGATCAAATTGCTAAAGTCGTCCACAGCGATCAAATTGCTGAAATGAGCCAATGCTTTGGCAACTTTCCACAATCGCTTTTTTAGATATTTTTAAACGTTTGGTTACATGCGTGTGATTTTTTAATTTAATTCACTGAAATTTCAAGGAAAGTTTCTGTCTCTTGCTTGTTTATAACTTGCGTTATTATTAAAAGCTTCAATTGTTATTCTTTATAACTTCAATTGTTATTGTATGACGGAGTCATCCTTTCTGTCTGTGGGAATTTGAACACATTGGCGACGCTATACTGAGATTGTAGCAGTTACTCAAATGAAGTGTTTTTATCCTGTTAAGTTTTGCATTTGCAGTCATTGTTTTGATGGATATCGCTTTTCTTTATCGAGAATATTTGCTATAGAAACAATTGCAAGCAAAAGTATGCAATCAGCCAACAACTGTCACTGGTTGCAGGCTACTGTACTACAACCGTATTCCAAAAATTTGCAGTTGTATTAGGAATGCATGAAGTGCTATTGTTTGCAGGCTATTAAAGACGCGGAGGGTGATCTGGAAATAGCGAAACTAAATGAGATGAAAGCGAGAGAAAGCCTAGAAAAAGCTAAGCTCAAGCTGCGCGATAGCCAGGCCGAAGGTAGCCTGTTATTTTATCCGTTCGTACATTTGCAGTTTCATGGGATGCGCTGGTTGTGCCAAATTTTTACAATTGTTGTGTCGTCCCGGGAGCGATCACTTCTTGAAATTAGTTTCTGCGAATCCCACATCAGGATTTGAAGCTAAATCCTCTACTTAAGTTGTTTGAGCGCTGTTGTTCTGTTTTGGGTTGTGGTTTGTGCTTTATCTCGGTGTTTGTGGCCGTACACTGAAATTTTGCTTCGAAAGCAGTGGCGTAGCCAGCCCAAAACCAAAATTTTTGAGGGACCAAATGTTTTGATTTAAATTAAGCGAGCAGCAGTATTTGGTTTGGAAAACCGCCTCCCGAAACACAAAACGACAAGATATGCTAGAAATTTTGATGGGCATGGGCTCTTTGCCCCCCTGAGTGCGCCTATGTTCGAAATGTGTTTCGATGTAGATCACTGGGCACGCAGCATTCCCGCGAAGAACTGCACAAAGAGCAAAACGCACCGATTATCTTATTACAGGCTCTGAAGACGAACTGCCGGGCGTGAAATGCAACATCCGGGAACTTGACGAGGTTCTGATGCGTGACGTCGGAAATCGCATAAAAGACGCTGGAAAATGGCCGATGCTGATCGACCCGACGGGACAAGCGAGCACTTTCCTGCGATATCGCGACACAAACTACTTGTGCTCTTTGAACCCGCAAAATATGCATCCCGAAACTATTCGCCTTGGTCTTCTTGGAGCTTTAAGGCACGCCGTAACTTGCCACTGTTGTAAAGTGAAGGGTTCTGCGATTTATGATGTTAGCAAAGATGATGGCTCTGACTTTAAGCGGATTGTGTTGGTAGTTGGGAGGGACGGATAAGCTCGGATCAGCCGAAGTTGCAACGCATGCTGTTTTAGTTTCTTTACTTTTTCCAGATGCGTTATTTTTAATTAATTTTTTTATTTGCTTGTTTCGCTCAGACACAAGGTCCATATCACATTATTTGAAAGAACACAAGCGAACAGAAACGCTAATACATAACGCTCAACAGGAGTTAGTTGATACACGTAGTCGACACTCAAGAGCAACAAATACTGAGACAAGGCCCCAGCAACTATCGCATTCGGTCATCGTCATACAGAAGCGTTACGTAATGGGAGAGAAATAGAGATTTGTTAAATGCATCAGACAACTGAAGTGAGCGGATAATAAAGTTGGATGAAGATGTGCATCGCGTAGCAAAACGATATAAATTGTTTCTAATCAAGGTATCAAATGTCGAAGCAGCATTGCAACAAATTCCTAAACATGTTTGTTGCAAATAACGCTACTACCTCTATGTGGTGTTTAAAATTTGCACTGCTTACAATTTGTTTTACTATTTGCATTTTTCACTAAGTTGAACATGTTTTTTTGACGCGAGAAACATTTTCATACTGCAAGCTATTGTTATTGTTCAAATATATATTCTCTGCGGTCCTAGAAAGACGTGTCGCATGAAGAACGACTTAAAACTCCGCAGGCTTATAATTTAACGGTGTTGATTTAACAGACTGCGAATAGACTTCGGTTTCTCTTCGAAGGTTCGGAAAGCCTCTCGTCCTGGACATGTTGGAAGTAGACATGTTCAGAACTGTGTCCGACATCTTTGATCAAATCAGTCCCGACTTGATGGAACTTGTTATGAGCAAAGAAATTTTAAAAGAAGAAAGGTGAGAAATTTATTTGGCGAATGGAAGAATTTGCCACTCAAGGTGTTTGCCGTCTTTTTTTCTTCATTACAACTCTTGTATACATTTAAATTTCGCTGCATGCCGCTCTTTATAGAAGAACCGCACGCTTTTTGGCAGCAATAAGAAACGGGACTGGTGATAGAGAAGCCGTCGAATTCTTGTTGTGTGGCTCCGCCTATTTGTCTACCAAGTTTCAAGGGTTGTTTGTCAAAACAGCATTTTGTCTTTCGTCATCTGATGTGACAGGTCACGTGTGAACAGCCCTGGTGCAGGCAGGTCATTCCGCCACGCAATGCTGTTTTTCATTTTCGTGGTGGTATTATGTGCAGCATGTTACAAACAGTGGATCACATATTAACATGTAGGAATCTTCCTGCCGATGTAATGAACCTCTGTAAGCAGCTATAAAAGCTTTTCACTGAGGAGCAAATAAAGCAAGAGCTGACGTTGGCGCGAATACAATTTACTTTTCATTTTCTTTAATTTTTAATTTGCAAAATTTTTTTCGGATATGGATGAGGAGTTAAAAAATCAATATCCGCTCACCTGTGATAGCTAACTGTTAAACCCTAACTGCAGCGAATATTGTATTGTAAGTTGCTTAGGTTTGTGCCATTAAATTGTCTGCGTGAAGATCATCACCTGGCATGAAACTCGACACAGTATCTAGAGCCAACTGTAGGACGACAAATTGTTATCTAACCAGGAAACTGAAGAAAAACGGTAATTTCTTTATCTGGCTTGTTATTAAATACTGAGGATGTGTTGGTTGTTATGCTAAAATATAAAATATTTTTAAACTTTACTACTGATTACGAGAAATTATGACATGTTGTGATGAAATATCCAGCGGACGCTGGCACGTTCTTGACGCTGTTTTTTTTTTGTTTCAGCTACATGAAATTGGTGAAAACGAATGACTCAGCCGAATATCAAAGTTCCAAATTCCAGCATCACCGGGTTGATTCGTTCATGTTCGTTATTGTTACAAAGAACAAGTACCCAGCTGAGGACCTGGTCGAACTTACCTACCCGATAAGAATAGTTTTACCGGGCACATAAAATATTTGTTGCCGATGTTTTCTTTTAATTGCATGTGGATTTTAGCAATAGCAACCGTTAGCACTTATCTGTATTCGGCTGGGGTAAGAACTGCACAAGTCGACCCACAGAGGAGAGTCTCTTTCCAGATTTACCTGCGTTTTCGGTTAAAGTGCTCGTTTTAAATCGTTCGCCATCTTGGTAGCATTATTGAACTATAGATTTGTAATCACTACCTTGGTTTGCATCTATTCATCAGCTTAGTGCTTTCGTTGTTTTTTATTTCTGAGAGTTTATTTTGTAGTGTTGAAAACTGTCCTGACTTCGCCGTTGCTTCTATAAAATATCATACACTGTTACCTCTGTTAACACCTGTTTTGGGCAAAATTACTCGATTCTCTTTCGTTAGCGTATACTTACCTTTTTGTCTCACGAAGGCTCGCAGCCATCGCTAAACGTTCGAACCCATTCGAGGATTAACAAATTTCGACTTTGCGCCTGCTACTCAAAAACTTCGAAAGTATTGCAGTGAATGTATTCACGTCGTTTTACTGCAAGTGAGTAGGTCTGCCGCGGCAACACTGGTTCACAGCTTGTAACACGGCGGAGGTTTTATACTGTGAGTGTTTACTCTGTAGTCTGGCGCTTTAGAAAGCCCTTCCGTGTGTTCATCCTAGACGTGGGGGAGTGGACAGTTGGCGACTGGAAAAGTGTCTTCCTTACAAAATTGTGTCACACGATTTCGAATTGCACTGTTGAGAGTAATAAGACTTCGAGACATTAACTTTTCTTTCTCTGTTCCTAGCTCGTTGGCGGTGAGACTCCTTTCAGCTTTTACGCAACTGCGTCATACATGCCTCTGTTTTCGGTCGCCGCAAAGGTTGGTGCCTTTTGAAGACAGCAATCCACGTGTTTCCAAAATTTTTGCATTTTGGCAAACAGCGCATTGAACATAGATTCAGTTGCCTCACTCGCCAACACGTGAGCTCGCAGACTTTGTGCCAACTATTTTTTGCTTGCGTCGTAATATGGTCATTGAACTTTACAAATTTATTTCGCACAATGATCTCTGCTGAAAAAACGCACCGAAAAAAAAAAACACATAAGCAATCTAAATTTATAAACACCAGACGCATACGGCAGCATCATTATATTCGCATAAAATATGAACAACTTGATGGGTGAAGCACATTTGTGAATTTCTGTATATACCACCCGCAAAGGCCCCACACCATGTTTGATAGTGGCGTCATTGACTGTTTTACCTTCCGTGATTGACTGGATTTCATGTATTCATGTGTAGCCAAATAAGCCTGTTTCAGTTAAAACTGTTTCAATGCGTTTATCCTGTGTTTTTATTCGACTCTTTAGGCCATGTAGACTCAGTAAAGCCTGAAATGCTACTTGGTTGCATGTCACATTGCGTTTTTGACGGTATTATATTTCTAACTCACAAGCCTGTCGCATTAGAGAAATTTTTAGACTTGAGTGTAAGAAGTAATGCCATCACCTGACAGGATCGGTCATGTTTGTTTTCCAAGCCGCGTTCATTATTTTAATCGAAACATGCGCATAAATTTCTTGCTGTGATAAACTTTTTCTGAAGTAACATGGCCAGGACTCCTCAAGTATCACTTCCAGCTTTGTTGCGGGTAAAGCACAAATTCGCTGCAAGCTTTACTGAACAGAAAAGCTCAAGCAGGAGGTTGAAAAAAGAGCTTTCCCGCAAACACGTTTCACTCGACGAAAATTTTCCGCATGAAAGCTATGGTTTCTCAATGCTTTGCGCAAGACGAAGTTTGGTAGCGGTTCAAAAACGAAGTACAAACTTTAAAGCACGAGAAAATATTGCTGGTTCGATGCACCACGGCCTAATTTATTTTGACGTAGTGCAAGGCATAAAATATGCACCCTGGATAACGATGGATCAAGCAAGATGGTCGTTTTTTACCTTGAGTATTTAGCGACCACTTTTAATGGGTGATGGATGCTTTGGTTTGTAACTGGGATAACATAATTGGTGCCAATTTTATGTCCAATATAATAAGCTAATTTTTGAACCGAATAACGCAAAACCCGCCTGCGAAATGATGGAAGTCTGTATGTTGCTTTTCAAACCACCTAGCAGGTTCATACTTCATATACGTAGTCGTTTTGTTTTAGGTTAACAAGAGATCTTGTCCATGAAGCGTCACCTTTACTTCGAGGTGATTCCGTTCGGTGTTGCAGTATTCTGTAAATAGGGTATCTTGAATAAGATCACTAAATGCCTTTTCTGGCACAAACAGATATGAGTGCCGTTGGACGAACAAGTTCTGGATTTATTGAGCCACTTACAGGCGTTTAGGATTCCACCGGCAAGTGGCTTTTCGCAGCATCGTAGCTAAGAAGTAGCAATAAAAAATCAAAGCCTACCAAGCAACAGAAAAACACCAAGGATCAGTCTTGCGAACTGTATTACAGATATGGTTCCAAAAGCACTAACCACATACGTAAGCTTATGCCGGCGTGTCAACATGCCCTATCGATGCTATATATTAATTCACTGCCGTTATCAACCAACCACTGGTGATGGACCACAAAAAATTTTTCAGACGTGCAGATCCTATTTAAAATTTCAAAAGAAAATCATTCAATTTTCAAAGCAGCGGTCACGCAGCATTGTTAGTTTTTAATATAGTTTATGGACGTTCAAAGTGATAACGATGTTGCAGATAGTCAAATGAAAAACGTCCCTTATCTGGAAAATACCTGTAATTTTTTTTCGTTTACATAGTGAACTGTAACACGCAACAATGCCATTTCTAATCAATAGGTTAATGGATCCTCTGAAACCTTTCTACGGATACCAGGTTCGGACCCCCTGCTTTACTGTACAGCAAATGACGTTGCAAAAAGCTTTGATGTAGTAGTTCTGCGAGTTGCAAGTATGACTGATTGAATTGTTCGTATCAAAATTATACAAGTATTGTTAATTTGACAGTGAAAAAAATTCGACAATATGAAGTTTTGTGACCACAGTGCTGTCTCATCGTGGTAAAAATTACTGGGTTTTGACTTGCATTCAGCGACGCCATGTTTTGTAAGTGACTCGTAGCAACCGTACCTGCTGGTTGTCCAGAGCAGAAGCAATAGCCTTGGAATTAAAGTCTTTGACTTTTTGGTAATCTTCCAGCATCTTTACCAACTTGGAAAAAGACGGCCGTGACCAGATGTTCCACTTCCAGCACTTCGACATAATTGAGTATCTAAAACGAATCAAAACACAGCAAATTTTGAAGTCTGCTGTACATAGTGACAAACCAAGTATTCCAGGGTTGGATCACTATACTGTACAGTAATCGCAAACTAAATTGCCGCAGGAGTGCTTGCACGGTTCATCCCTGGTGTTCATGACTTTGTGTTTGCTCCATGCTGTGCGGTAGGCTACAAATCCTCCGTAGTAAATTTTTTTTAGAATGGGAATAACCTTTTTAGAGAATAGCCAGTTTTCAGAAGGACCGCAAAGCCACAGTAGTGGCTGTAGCGTTGTCCAGTTATAACTTGCCGACCGATAGAGCCAGAGAGTTGTTCAAACCCTCTTCGGATACGGGAAGTCTTCTAGTTCAGATTTTAAAATTTTTTTGTCATTTTCGGTTTTGGGTTCTTAGTGGGTGACGTCACAATGAGAGCATGTTTTTGCCTTTTACCTGGCCCTGGGTGCCAACCCAACGAGCCATTTTTTAACTCAAGTTTTTTTTTGGAAAAAAAGTCTCTAGCTCAAACTGCTGCCGAGTTATGTCTGGCCAAAGTTTTGGTAATGGTAATGGTAATGGTAATGGTAATGGTTTATTGTTTCATATGACTCAGCCAATAAGCAGAAGCACCATAAATGCCATCGCATGCAGTAAACCAA
>JGI24021J15306_10001503_pt1 | contig 23039 bp, 13 predicted proteins | sample Ectturendosymbi1_FD_15306 | JGI IMG/M metagenome (IMG submission 15306) | reverse complement strand
ATTATCACTTTAAGTAACTAATACAGCTGAAGGTCGGAGTCGGTCCGGAGTCGGAGTCGGAGTTGGAGTCGGAGTCGGATAATCGAAATTGCCAGGAATCGGAGTCGGAATCGGATGACGGGTATTGCGACTCCGCAGCCCTGGTTGTCACCTAAACCTGCTAAACCGTGTCATGAAAAACTGCTAGATCCTGATAAAAACCATGTCACAAATTTTCAGCTAAAATCTGCGAAAAAAAATAAATTCTGCTTAAAAAACGCTATTTTTGATGTGTTTAAAACAAACTTGTAAAGCTCTGTATCAATTTTTATTCTTGCCCTCACTATCAATGGACCAGACATTAGGCCTATGACTTCCTGGCGTAAGTAAGTGAACCACCTAGAAAAATCATATGTGCCGTGCCTGTGGGATACAAACATATTCTGCCAATGTAGTCTTTTAAACCCAATGCACTCACTAAGCAAAGAAGCAAATCATTTAGGCTTCACCAAGGCATCCAGTTGCTTGTTATTATGATGCAATTATCTTCTTGAAGCAGCTTCGCTGCGTCAGAATAGAAACTCCAATGGTAACAACAATGGTATATTTTATGCATCCGAATGATTAAAGGTAGCAGTTGTGCCTGGTGGTCTTTGTGTTGCACAATATAAAGCGTCAGAGAAAGTAAAAAATTTTTTGATGAAAAAGGGGGAAAGTTGTCATCTCTAAAAAGTGTTCGAACAAATATTTGGCCAGGAATTGGTTACCTGCTAAACGATTATCAAAATCCTGCTAGAAAATCATCTAGCTGCTAGGTTGAAAATTTTCCAACTAACAGTGAGAAAATCCTGCTAGATCTAGCAGCAAAACAGCTAAAATGGCAACACTGCAATCACCACGGATTTGTTTGTTCGCAGGCACAGGATTGCCAAGTCTATACAGAACTTTCAAGCTAGAAAAATTGCAAAAATCGGCTAGAATCCGCTAGATTTTTTTCATTACAAGCTAAATTTAAAGCTAGAAACACAAAGATGCAACTGTTAGGGAGAATTCCTAGCATACAGAGCAGTCAATAGACAAAATGTTCAAATCTGAACCTGCAAAAATCAACAGTTAAGTCGACAAATACTACAAAATGTACAACTTTTTTAAAAGACTGCTGAAAAATTTTGATCGACTGAATCGATTGCGATGAAGATAATGAGCCAGAGAAAACATGAGTAGGCAAAAGTGGAATAAGAAATTAAATAGTAGCCTTTGCGACGAAGCTCAGCAGGTTGGATGCCTGCGAGGATATGAAGATTCTCCGTTGGTGTAGGACGCAGGCATTCAGTAACAATTGGCTAGGCATCGTTGATGGCAAGGTCAATGATGCGGGTGTGAGCACTGCCGCACCAGACAGGAGCGCAGTACTCTGCTGTTGAATGGACCAGGGCAAAGTGGCTATTCCCAACGTTGTTGCTCCAGCACCACAGCCAGATCCAGCAAGCTTCTTGAAGAGTGCGATGCGTGAAGCAGAGCCATTAACGACTGATGAATGGAGGAAATTTTACTGTCTTCACAAATATTCGTGCTTTTTCTCAAAAAAATGCAAGGATTTTTTCTGATGAATGCCGTATTTGTTTTGTAAATGACTCCGCAATTTTGAATGAGCCAAAATCCGGTTGGTATATTCAAAGTAGCAAAACATGCAGTGAACAGACGCTTCATTGCTCGATTCTTCACTTCTAGGAAGAAAAAAGCATACTATATAATCATCATCCCACTTTCGCCTTTTAATTTTTGAAAGGAACTTGTTGTCGTTGCTACCCTTCCTTTGGACCTGGTTCTTTGAACTGCGAAGCTGGCGTGTCGTGATAGATGACATCTACACATTTACATTTACTTCAATCAAAACAAACTGTTTTTGTGCATATTAGAAAATTTCTGCAGGTATCTCTGAGATGTAAACGCACGTTAGATGTTGGAATCAATACCAAACTAGTAACAAGCAAATGCCACAACTGGTCTACTCCTGTACTTCGATTGGTAAGGCCTCCACTTTGATTGGTAAGGCTACTACTATGATGAGTGTTCAGATGTCTGGTTTCCACTCGAAATTGATAATGAAACTTTCGAAAGTACTGCGATTCTAGCAGATATCTTTAGCACAGGGCGCTCATGCAGAGAGCACAGCAGCGATTCCACCGCTCGGTTGGACAAAACATGGCTTCTTTCGGTAAAATCCGTCAGCATTGCGTAATAGATGCTGTTAATAATTGCACCATAGTACGGTTTTTTTAAAGTGTTAAGTTGATGATTGCTGAAAAGAGCAAAGCTAGAACGCTTGAAGTTAGCCGTTTTACTCATGATTGCTGATGTGTTTTGAGTAAACAAAACAAGACAAAAGCATGGTACCAGAGGATACAAAAATTAGGAACGGAAATTTCATTCACTCTTCTTTCATTTTCACCCTTGCAAAAATTTCATTCACTCTGGGTGAACCATTCACCGGGTTAAAAGAAGCATTGCTGTAAGAGAGATGAAATATACTTCACAACACTGCTGTGACAAAACAATGGTCGAGAAAATGACCTCATATTGCGAATGCTGTTTTCCGAATTGTTAAAAATTGTGGTGAAAAAAATTATTTTCGTTGGCTTTAGGGGGGCGATCGCCCCGATCGCCCCGCCCCCTTGGAAAAGGTGCTAAATCTGAGGCTGACACGGTTGTTTCCTTCCCTACGTATTACAGAATACGTCTGATTACTCTCCACTAGGTCAACAGGGTCACACAAGGGATCACCCTTGTTGCGAACGTGGCGGCGCAAAAGTACAGGTCCCGGGGGCAGTAGCCATGAAGAGAGTGCAGAACCAGTCATGGCTTTGCGGGGAAACCGTAAGAAGCGTTCATGCGACCCGCGAGCAACAAAAGCGCTACAGGGACCAAGCATAAAACAGATGTGGATCACTTTATTGCTGAAGATTTTCTTTACGGCCTAACAGAAGCTATTCAAAGCACTTGTTGTCTTTGTAAAGAGCAGTAGACTGACAATTCTTGGAATTTATCCATATTGTTGAAACTCTTCTCAACCAGCACGTATCAGTGAAAAAGCAATAAAAAAAACTAAAATTACAAGCAGAAAACAGGCAAAAACATAGTGATACGGTTGAACCACACGCGCTCTTTCCAGAATAATTTCATCACAAGTATTGAGATAAATCCTTGCTATCCAATCAATTCGTATTTTCAGATTTTTTTTTAAATCTCAAGAATAGTTTTGAAAGAACGTTTGTGATACGTCCCTATAATACTGCAAACTTTTTTCGGCGGGATTTCTCTCTGAACATCTTGAATGCAACCAGTTCCTAGTAACCACCTCAAATATCTACTTAAAATTTTAACTTACGAGGCGACGTAAATCTGGTCTTGTTTTCGTAATCGCTTGACAAAATAAAAATGTTTCGTTAAGAAAAACGAATATCAGCACTCGTACCAGCCTCTGGATTATAATTGAATCAGGGAGACCATGGTATTTCTAACAGTTCGAAAAGGCACCCTTCTGTATTTAAATATTTGAACTACATAGAACTACCGTAATGTAAGCTATAATCGCATTCTTATACCGCTCCACGTTTGCGAATGAAACAACAAGATAACTTTTTTGCAACGTTTTATCTGCAGTGTGTCACAAAGTCATCAAAGATTTGTCTCCTGGCTGCTGCGCAATGTTCATGTGGAAATTATGAAATAGCTCAGCAGTAAGTTGGTCGATATTACATGGTGTTTTTGCATCACTTTACTTGCTCTTCAAATACGGAAATGGCGTGCCCCAATTTGCATGATGAATTTCAGCAGTTCAGCATATTTATCACCATGTAACATAATTACACACACACCCAGCATCACAACTTGCTCCTGTTATGGCAGCTCGCCTCTGTTGTTTGTGTTGCAACAACTCATCATACCTGAAACATTTCTCCAAACCCGTCGTATTTTTCGCAAGTTTATGTTTGTTACATGTTGTTTGTGTACACTGTACAGTGATTTAACGCGTTTCCAACCTATTTTTCTGCCCGTGTGTTTGTATTGCTTTCACGTAACGTATTTTTGTGTTTGTTTGCGTCACCGTCCACGGGAAACGGACTCCTACAGACTGACAGTAACGTTTTCTTGCCATCACAAACTCCAACAGTGTCATTTTCATGCTTTTTTATGCCATCCTTAACTTGGACAATTTCACATTTTTGATGCCTGTGCAGCAGCGCAGAAACGAGCTTTGCTTGCATCTCTATTTGCAGCAACATAAACAGGACATGAAAAAAATGTTTGCGTTTTTTAGCTATGGCAGTTATTGTGCCATGTTATTGTGCCATATTTTCATTTTTTGTTTCATTTTCATACCCGCTTTTCCTTTTGGAAGAGTCGCGGGGCAAACAGCCTCAGGAGGACTCGAAACACCGCACGGTCAAAAACAATCTCACATAGTTTTGCTATGGATGGAAAACAAGACGGGACCAAGCAAGGTCGGATGTGTAATCACTCCACGTTGTCCCTGGACGACCTCTGGTCCACCATCACGTAGGTGTAACCAGCAGGCCTTGCCTCGCCAATCTTCCCTGCGACATTCTGCACACATGACCAAACCAATGTAGCTGAGATCTCTCGATTCGCAGAAGTGGCTCGACATTCAGGGTTTTACGAATTTAACAATTGCGCACTTTGTCGCGAAGTGTCACACCACGAACTCTTCGCAAAAATACAATCACTGCTGCTTACACTTGGATAGCATTCTTTCAGTCATTACCTAAAGTTCCGACCATAGGTGAGGATCGGAACAAAGACAGATTGAAAAACTGACAGCTTTGCAATTTATGAAATCTCCCGTTTTGTCACGTGATAAAGTTGTAGCACGCGTAAAACTACATATGTTTTACCAATCCGTGTATCAATCGCTTTGTTCCGCTTTCCGCCACTAGTGAATATCACCCATTTCTCTATTTAGTCCAGTGTATTACTGTGAATCAGGGCGGATCCAGAAGGTCGTCCCCCCAAAAACCTACGAACGTAACTTTATTCGCCACGACTTTTTACAATTTGGAAACAACATTCGCGATATAAGGCCATTCTGTCATCCACTGTTTTGTCACAGCAGTGTTATGAAATATATCTCCCCCCTAGTGTGAATGCCACACGTAGGTACTTGAACTTCTCAACTTAGTACAGTGCATTGCTGCTTACTTTTAGCATACCCTGACTTGGATTCGGCAGAGCCATAATCCTCGGTCTTTTCAGTGCTACACGTTATTTCCGCCTGGTGGCATGCAGCGGCAAATCAATCAAGCGCATATTGAACTGAGGAACCTGTTCAGAGAATGCAAATAATACTAAATCGTCCGCAAATAAGCAAACGGTTGATCCTGCAGCTTACAGCAGTGACACTCTCAGCGCTACGGCTGTGGCTGTCTATCCAAATCGTATAGGGCTGACCTCGCTGTTTGTAGCGTTTGGGCATACGTGCAAATTAACACACAAATGGCAGCCAATCTTCAACACAAGTTCCTAACTCTACTATGTCTCCCAGAGCGCTATACTTTCGTTCATAGCTCGCTGAAAATTGCAGTCGGCGCTCGTTAGTTTAAGTTTTCATATACAAAAATCACATAGTGGAAACGAAGACAATAAAATCAACAATTCATCAAATTTACGCAAGCCTTAGAATTTCTCAGACATTGACTTGTCGCAACAATACTTTTTTCCAAAAAGGAAGCAGTTGTTCGAAAAAATAAAATAAAAATCGACGGTCACAACAATTCTGCGATAAACTACACTTGTAGTCGTATGGTCTGGGAATGCAGTCTCACTTCATACATTTTTGTGAAATTCTCACAACCTTTTGCAAAAAAGCTGGATGATTTTGGTTTGTGGTTTTTCTAACCCCTCATAGTCGTTGAGTGTGAGCTCCCGCCACGGACCTACGTTTGTCGTGAGTTATTCGTGGATTGCTTCGAAATGTATATGTACAGTAGAACTACAGATATCTCTGCAAAATGGTTGAATAATCTAAAGGTTTTCAATCTTGCAAAACTTTGCGTATAGGTACTTTTTGATTGCTAGACCATGCCGATGCAAACTTGTATAGGCCCATATTCATTCTACAACTGTAATGTGGAGAAATACGTCGCAAAAGTGAGCTTTTCTGCTTGAAACTAACAATCCTATACAAAGTGCAATTGTTTATCTGTGGAACAGTAATTCCTATGATAACTAGTTTGACCGAAATTGCACTTTCATGACGTCAAGTCCCTGAGCTCCAACTCCGCCTGGAATCCTCGACCTTCCACAAGGTTGTCACTTTGAAAAACGACAACAAGAGAGTCTATCGCGTCAACATAATCGAATCCATGTTGATAACCACAAAACGACTGGATCACTGGTTCCTGGTCTCCTTCGCTGAAATTTGGATAAACCAAGATGCGATCGCGATGGCAAGACGTGCTCCATTCCATGTCGAGCCTTCAAAAAATAAAGAAAAATGCAGAACAGAGGTCGACTTGTGGTTTCGTCTCTATGAGCCATTTTATCAAATTCGAATTGCGTGCAGAATGGCAGAAGAGTTTGATACTGATTTGCTACATTTTTTCAACAAGAGCTGCATTCTGATTTCAAATTTTACCTGATTGTTTCAACCGAAACTGTCAAGGTGACCCTTCAGCAGTCCCGTCGCCACGGGGGGCTTTGGTGGGCTTAGCCTCCCCAATCAAAGCTCCAATCCCCCCCCAAAACTGAAACATGAAAGACTATAAATAGGTGGAATTTTGGTTAATTTTATAATGTCAAGTCCTCCCCACACAAATGCAAAGCCCCCACGCAGAACTGCAAAGCATTGGCGGATCCAGGATCTGTTTAGGGAGGGGGGTTCAAGGACTAGTTCATCCGGATATATACTGACTGCATAGCAGTGGAGACCCAACTGCTCAAGTAATTTTTTTAACAAACACGGTTGACAACCATACACATTTTGGCTAAATTGCATTCTCACCATTACCCAGGCTTACTGGGACGTTTCCAGAGCAGAAGCGGACCTCCAAAACAATTCAGAAATTATTCTCAAATATATCTAACCTTAAAAAAGCAGCTTGTTGAATGTCCGAAACGTTTTATTATTAGCAAAACAAGCACAAGTCCACACCGAAAAAACGCGTGGGGTAGGCATGGAAGTGACACAAAACTACACGAAGAAACCTGAAATGCCGCAGTAACCTTTCTTGGCAGTCTGTGCAAGATCCATGCCTTATTGTTTTCGAAAATTGCAAATGCTCATGACGTTCGGACTTGAAAATTTGTTTGCTTTCGGAAAATTTTCCTATTTTCATTGCATAACACCAGAGACGTAACGAGGGGGGCAAGGGGGCACGATTCTCCGGGCGCCGAATCACTGCGGAGGCCAAAAAGTTCCAGCAATGTCATAAGCACTTTTTTTCAAAACAGTACATTTGCTTCCGAAAGACCTCAGGTTCGGACATGGGGCGGCAAACTTGTTTCATGCTCCAGGCGCCATCTAACCTCGTTACGCCCCTGCACAATGCACATCACGATTGTCTAGCCAAAATGGCGAAATTTGTTTACAAAAATACCCGCCAATCAGTGGCAAACTATCAATCACAAAATTTTTAAAACAAAATGCTCTTGATTGTCGAAGTCGTTTGACCATAGAAAATGCCTTGAAGGTCGAAAGAAAGGCATATTATTTCAAAAACAATGCACAACATTTCTTCCCCCTCAAAAAATGCTTTGGTTACGCGAAGAGACAAACATACCAAAAAACTCGAAAGCAATAATTACGCTGGCACTTTGCCCTGGAAGGTCCTTATTGCATCACAAGAGCATTGAAAATGATTGAAAAAAGGATATATGCCTTCTGTCAGCGCCGGATTTAGGGGGGTCCAAGGGGCCTGGCCCCCACCAACAAGAGGTCCCCCACCATGTCTATGTGTTTAGCCATATGTCGGTTACGACATGTGCGTGCCACGTAGTCATTGTTATTAGCGAGGAAAGTTTATTTGTTGACGCTATTAATTTATCGGTCGTCCAGACGGCAGTATTTCACCTGAATATTGTTTGATAGTGCGACGAAACAACTATTACACTTACTGTTTTTCTGAAAGTCGGTCAGGGACCTGAATTTAGTGAGTGCAAGGTCAAGCCAAGTAAAACGCATTAGCTTTCGTCTCTACTCGTTACTGGTAGATTTTGGGTCTTGGCGTAACGAAAGTCTTGGGCCAGGATGGTAAACTTAGATTAAAGGGGCCCACTGGCCACTGTACAGGGCCCACTACCCAACAATCAGAAAAAAACTTGAGGAATGATGGTAAATCCGGATGAGGGTGGCTAAACCAAAACCTTAAATCACCGGAAAATAATCCGAAAAACACATAAAACAACAACGTACTGAAAACCAAAAGAATGCCAAGAGCGAAATATAAGTTCAGTGGGAGAACGGTTTTTACAGTTAGCTTGCCAAGGGGAAAATTCTCCCCTCTTTCAACCGTCAGTTGTGCTACTGGTATGATATATTGTATTTACATGCAGTAAGCTGTCCTTACCCAAGTGCAACAAGGTACCAGCTGGTGGTATAGCTCAGTTTATGAGAGGGCCTGCAAGCTGTCTAATTAATCTATGTTTTGGTTGAGTTAATTCTCGGCTGGAAAGGCGGGAATGTTTTCACATTAATCGTTACATAACAGTGGTAAATCTTTTTTCAATATCTCAATGACTTTGGCATTAGAGTGAGGACTTCTGACTCCATTATAGGTTCTGTACTAGCTTTGCAAATCAACTGTGATACGATGATCAGCGTATAGTACATAGCTTAGTGTAGTACTTTGTAGTAATTATAGCTGATCAATAATGCCCATAAATGAAGAAATTCGTCAGAAGTATCCCTTTATGCAGAAAAGGACTAAATGATTTTGTAGCTGAGTGAATCACGTGTGGTTGCATTTACAAAGTTCACAAAAGAGAGTGCAAAGACCATTGTGACTTTGTGATATTGAGTACCAAAAACGTACTGCTCGCAGCGTAACCAAGTAGCTATCACTTTATGCTAGTTTGCCAAGGATGATTCAAATATACCCAGGTTCACATTCGTACTTCATGTCCATCTACAAGCCAATTGTTGTTCTGAAACTTTTTTTGGAAATTATCTATTGGAAACTTTTATTGGAAAATTAGATATTAAGACATCTGCAATCATTTTTGGTTGATTCTAATGAGCAGGTTCAGAATATTGAGAAGTCCAAAGTATCATTTGTTGAGGACAGAAAATCGAAGAACATGTGACAGACTTAAATCTACGTAACGATGAAACTAGACCTAGTTTAACCAGCAGTGCAGTAGCAGAAGAACGTCAAGATGTATCATCGAAAAACACGATAGATGAGATGGCTGACGCTATCACTGGAGGAAACGATATCGGTCTTTGGACCTTCTGGCCAGCCAGTGTACCGGAAAAAATGCGGCAATATTGGTTGAAAGACGAAACAGGTTCTTTTTGACATTGTGATGAAAAGTAATTTCTAGAACATGATGTTCCACAATAGAGAAAAGACAGAAACGTCTCACGCAAATGTACCACAATGTTATATTCGTTGCCATGGCCCATAACCTCAATGGCGAAGTAGTTGACAGAAGCTGGCTTTGTTTTTCTCTTTCGCAAACTTGTGTTAAATGTTTCACTTGAAGACTGATGTGCGCGGATACGACTAAATGTGCGCATTTTCTGATTAGAAAAGGAATCTTCGACTGGAAGCACGCGTCTTGAGCGTCTGAGTAGCCACGAGCATCCAGCGAAATATATAGATGCCACAATTACATTTAGTCCCAGATGTAATTAAACACTATGAAGATTTGATACAGAGCGAACAAAATCGGATATCGCCTCTGCCTGCAATGTTTGATGTCTGTCGTAAAATTTATTGCTGAACGAGGATTGGCGTTTAGAGGTAATGAAAACGTTGGATCGCCCAAAAAGTTTTTCCAAAAAATTTTCAGAACTTTTTTCAAGAAAATATTAAAAAAAGAAGATGCGGTTCTTCTAGTGACTGGTTTTGCACCAGTTTCACATATCGCTAATTATTGTTAAAAACCATGGGGCATCATAAAGTTTTGTTACAGTTGAGTTAACAAATGTGACGTCACAAAGTTATGTTATGAAAATTAATGATATGTGGAAATACTAGTGACTTCATCGATCACCCCCTACCTAAACATCTTGTATCCGCACACGGAGCCTCCCACCACGCCTGGACCCCAGACCCCCCCACCATCTAAATCCGGCGCTGCCTTCTGTCATGCATCTGTTGAAAATATGAGTTAAGAGGTGTCACTACAGAGTTAGATAATTTAAGGAGTTTCGTTGGAATGTCATCGTGACGAATGGCTTTTTTCTCATCTAATTCGCTAATAAGGGTTTGTACTTCTTCACTTTTCTTGTCTAGAGAAAAAGCAGATTTTGCTCAGCAGCTAAATTTTAAGGAACCAGAGGACGGGGAGATATTCGATGCCATTCGTTCACCAACTTCACTGTAAAATGAATTAAATTCATTTACAATTTCAACACGGTAATAAAAAACAAAACAATCTGAACTTTACGGCTTGAAACGTAAGGTAGATCTTGTTCCCGTGTGTAGCAGACACTGGCAACGCCTCTGCGGCAAGCCCTTAGCCACAGGGGGTATTGGGGGCAGTGCCCCCAATTTTTGTTGTGCCCGAAAAAATTTTAATAGTTTGTTTCAAACATACAATAATAGCAAAATCTTACCATCCTAAAAATGCATTTCCCCCCAAATCTTAAAACCTGGCTACGAGCCTGCTCTGCATCAAGTTTTGATAAAGCCATTGCGTAAATTTCAGCATTTTATGTGCTATGTCAAGGTGGCTGGTATGTTGCAAATGTCAATCGATAAATATTGTTACAAGCATTTGTAAGTTTTATCCTACAACTATTTTCGATTATTATTTCAAACAATCGAACCTTCGAAAGGAAAGCCTGATAAAGCTTGGATTTTCATCATTTTGGTATGTAGCTTTCTGGATCATCCAGACGCACTCAGTATTGGCTGGATACAAGCCTGCAAATGTCAAAGTAACATGGATGTTGCTTGCGCAGAATTTCTAGCCAGCAGAAGCAACGACCTACAAAACATCGTCGTATTTCCGCACAATTGCTTACGTGCTGTATTTTTTAACACACCAAAGACTTTCGCAAGTTAAACTTACTTATAGGTTCCACCTCGGAAACAGGTATATCCAAATTGTTAGTTGTTGTGATTTTATGGATATCGGGATCGCATCGGTTAAAAACCTCACGAAAAGCTCTGGAACTGCTGACGCGTGAATGATTTTTGGCACAACAAAAATATTTGGAACCAGCTTACAAGTTAAAATTTGAATAGAAATTCAACGGTCGGAGCCAGATGTTGTTTGGAGAGGAAATGTATGTGTTGAAAGAGGACATTTACCAGTGAGGTACTTTCAAAATAAAACCAAAATGCTCTTGACCTGCTGTGTAACAATGAGGTCATAAAAGGATGACGTCTCGTGATGGCATTTGAGTTCACTGACTACGATGATGAAACTAAGTTTCTTCAAGGGTAAAATTTCTTGTCCGCTTATGGGTTCGTGAGTTGCATGTAAAAGCTGATCAAAAATGCCGTCCATGCTGATGAGGCAAAATGTTATAAATTGAAGCGTTTTGGTTTCGTTGTTTTTATGCATCACAAAAATGAATGGTGACTAGTTTCATCCAAATTTCACTGCTACACTTATCACGTCGTGACGACAAAACAGCAAGTGCGAAAAAAGTTAAATAATTGAATTAGGGCAGCGACCTACATGCTAGTTTCTTGCCCAGGTTCACAGAATGCGCAAAACATTGCAGTACAAATGTATCCACTATAAAAGCACCCAAATTCGTGTGCGCACTTTGATTTTTTATCTATGGACGAACAGTTGGAAAGAAGCATTAGTTGCAAGTTTGCTTTTGAGAAATATGTTGACATGATTGCTACATTAAGAGCCTTTATGCGCCAGTTTCACCGAAAACAGAGATTGAATGGACAAAAATGGACGAAATTGAACAACATTTGAAGAATTCCAAACTTGCGATATGAGAAACGGGCAATAAATGATATATCGCCAACACGAATTTTTCGGCCGAATGAGGATAAGCGCTTAATTGGGATTCTGAACATCTGATTTTGCAGCAGTGATGCCAAACTTTGCCAAAGAGAATAAGTAAACTGCTTATCCGTATGCGAAATAAATGATGTTTGCACAGAAAACAATTAAAGCACAGAGTTGGAAGACATTGTGGTTTTGCTTATGTAGTCGTGGGTTTCCAGATCTTACCCAAAAGGCAAAGATGTCTTTCATAATATTGCGATTCAAAGCAAACCAAGATATTGGCGGAAAAGTGACAGTCGGTGGAAGGGGCACCAGATAACCATGACGTTTGTGAAATGTTATGTCATCAAAAGTTAATAGCCGGAGAACTAAGGCGTTTTGCTAAAAAGAAGCATGATAGCTCTTTCGGTGGAAAACTGCAAAAAGCTGCAGCTTCTGGATCTGCCACTGAAAAGTTTGTCTTATTGCTGTCAAAACGGAATTTTCCTTAGGCTGGTATTCACTAATTTTTGCGCAGGCAAATGCAAACTAGAACAACTCTCCAGCCATGTTTTAAGTTTGTTTGTAAATCTGTAGCTCAACATCAACGACAAGATCTGGTCAGAGGTTTTGCTTACCTGGAAACCTTGGTGATGAGATATTGTGCTTTCGGTCAATTTGTATGTTTGAGAAACATTGTGTTGTTAAGTTCAACGGATTCGCAGGAAAAGTTACGTTCACCGAAGCTGAAACAGAAATGAGTTTTGGAGTGGTCAGCATATGTCACGTGACCACTGTAAATTAACTTCGTTGCACTGATTCACTCCGGAAAATAACGTCAAGATGCAAGAAAAGTTTTTGTTTTGCATTGGTTGGAACCAGTGGCGTAGCTAGCCCACATTTTTTGGGGAGAATGCTTGTTTTTAGGCAAATAATAGTATTTTGTTTGGAATACCGCCTCTAAAAGCCCAAAATATCTAAATATCCTGAAAAATTGGGGGACATGACCCCCTGGACCCCCGCTGGCTACGCCTATGGTTGGAACACTGTAAATAACGAGAGTGAAACTTTCAAAAACATGTAGCGTGAAGAAGCAGTCAGGCTTTGTCACTGACGGCAAAACTCTTTCTTACTTACTTTCATATAAATTCGATGCGCTCAGTTTCATGCGGAGCAGATAAAGCTTTAATTTGTGTAAAGAAGACAGAGAAACTGCAAAGAAGACAGAGAAGCGAGCATCGGACATGAACGCAAGCAGAAAGGAAAAATGACCCTCACCAGCTGTTGGCGGTGTCGTTGTTGATGGAGTTGTAGTAGTTGTGGTTTCTTGGTCCAATAGAACTGAAGCTTTGTGGCAAAAAACACTTTGAATTTAACACCTTCTGGTACAGAATTATGGACATGCTAGGTTTTCAAATTACCACCGTAACACATGGATGTCGTGCAAACAAACAAAAGTGTGAGGATGTGTCCAAAAACTAGCCATTTTAAAACAGCTTCAAACTCATTTTAAAGCAAAACGTGAAAAAGGTGTGGGAACGCCGTTCCATGCGTTCCCACCCCTCTACACCACTGCCGTATCAGCTCCAATGTCCTATGCTTTTCTAATGAGTTTTAGTACTTTGAAAATTCACATGCGCAGAAAGTCTCTCTAAGTAAAACTATTTTGTACCATAAAAAATACAAAATAGTCGCCAGACACCGCAAATTAAAACTCCATTGACAAAATCATATTAAAATAAACAGCATGCAAAGTTTACGCCAACTATAGAGAGACAAGAATTTTGAAGGCCTTGTTGATATACCTGAGGCCAAGCAGATAACCAAAAACAGTACTTCATGGCATGATTGATTTGGTATTTGTCTGGGCATGACTTTCTTCGTTAAGACGGTCTTTCTTTGCATTTACAAAAATGCCTTTACGTGCAAGTGCCGGGTGGTTAATAAATTTGACAACCTATAGCACAGTGTGTGTGGATAAACATATACTTTTACGTCTTGCATTTTTTTGCAATTAAAGGTAAATTTGGACGTGAACTTTCAATCTTTTCTGCTCGAATAACATCAGCAAAACTACAAAACCTTGAAAAGGAGTCGAAGGCACGTATTTTTATAATTTTTAAAGTAACCCTGTGTTCCATCAGTATTTTGTTAAGCTGATCTTCAATTACAGAGTGCGTCCGAGAAAGGAAATGAAATCGGGAGAGAAACGTCGCTCCCGAACTCTTTACCAATCGTCAGCAAACGTAGATACACACAAGTGAAAAACATACGCCAGGGCACTTACACATTCCGAGGCTGCTGCTGTGATGGAAAGAGAAATAGGATCGGCTCAACTGTAACTGAGGATCCTGGAGTACTGACAGCAGTGGCCGATATTCAGGGTATTCAAGGTGTTCAGTGAAATCCTGGAAATGAGAAAAAAAATTTAAATAAACGCTTTAGAGCATTCGTTAGCGATTTGTGCCAAGAACTACCTTTATTTGTATTGTTTTCTCATGCAGCGGGTATATTTCTCAACACGTCCGAACGATTTTTGCTTGTCTGCTCAAGCATAACTGCAGGTTGTTCAAGAACACCCGAAGTTAAATAAATAACCAAAGGAAAGAAAAAAGCCAGTGGTGCTAAACTACAAAAGAAAAAAGCCAGTGGAGCCAAACTATAACAGCCAGGGTCAGTGTTGCCACTTCTGATGTTTTAACATCAGATCTGATCTTTTCAGAGACATTTCTGATGTCTAATGTTTTAGCGACAAATCTGATGTTGACTGGGCTGTTGTTTTTGTTGTTCACATTTCCTTTCCTTTTACAGTAGAATGAAGATAAGTCAGATTCATGATTTTTGCGCTTTATTCATTAGTCTCTCAACATTATGTGTATTTGGGTAGCGTTCCAAACTGAAGAAGTTTTCTTCAATCGTTGAGGATAACATTTTACGTTACGCATAACCGACTTCTCCATTTAATGACGATACTTTGTTACATGTCGGTATAAGACGAATTTTGTTTATATGAAACAGTAACGTGAAAATCTGATGTTATCTGATGTTGAAATAAGCAACAATCTGATGTTCACGAGACTGACCCCAGCGGCAACACTGGCCAGGGTGTTCACCTTGCCTGTTGAACAACTTGGTTATGTCATGCGTTGTTTTGCTAGCATTTCCGCTTAATCTGTACAGTGGAAGCAAGCTGTGTGCAGTAGGCCGGATTCCTTGTGGTGGACTTGTACAGATGGGTTTTACCTCAGGTTGAAATAGGGTATAGGTAGGTGGTGTGATTTGTCTGTGTGATGATTACTGCAACAGTTTGGACGATTTTTAAACTGAGAATGCACGAAGCTGAATATTACTGACTTCATTGAAGGTGAGCCTAGGCTCACGTGCAAAGTAGCCTAACGCTAAAATGTGGAATGTTGATAGCAGTCGACAAACGGATGCTTCCTAGCACGTAAGCCAGTAGATGAATTTGATGATTCTACGTCGAAAATGCTATTTATTTCTTATCAGTGAGATAATTGAAAAGATTTTCTCACGAGAAATGAAATCAAGAAATTCTTGTTCGTGCCCGATGCTGTCGACGTTCTACCGTACGTGCTGCGCGTGGTTTGATTATTATGATCAACTGCCAATCTGTTCAGGTGTTCGAATGGCTTGTGGTAGACAACAAGCAGTTTTGGGCTGGTTGCGAGCCTGGTGAACACCCTAACAAAATGGCCACGGTAAGTCGCTGACTGACAGGGCCGCCATAACTACAGGATTGTGGTGATGAGACAAAATTGACGAAGAATGATCAAAACTCGCTTGGTACAAATCTTCGGATCGCTGCATGGGATCGTTGCTCTCGAGCGTTTGATCATCTGGCGTCGTGACCACCATCGATGTTAGTTTGGTTACGAAGTTGTACTTCAAGGACAAGCGCAACAGCTTTTCTTCCATCAAGCCAACTCTTCTCTGAAATCAATACCGCAAGTATGATTACAAGTTCTTTTTAATATATAATTTGTATTGCCTTTACTTATGCTATGATTTTATAGCTTGTTTGTTTGTTAGAAAATGCCAAGCAGTGATGACAAGTCCAGGCTGAATTTATCATTAACTGATATCTACCATAGTAAAAAAGAGATTAAAATAATTTAGATGAGATAAACACAATACCAAAGCTATAAGCACAGATTAAACCAAGAAAAGTCAACGCGCAAATAGCAACTGACGCAGTTGACATGCAAAATAATGAAGCAAATCAATGATAATAATAAGATGCATACACGCACACGTAAAAGAATGACAAACAAGTAGAGTTGGCAATTTCTACCTAAATTGGCTGCTGGTATTTAGAGACGATAAACAAGTCTACATAAATGGATCTCTTGGTAAATCTGGTTGTCCGAACAAAAATATTTTGATTAGCTCTTTGTAATTTAAGGCGTAAATACTGAACAAGAAATGACGCCTTTATCTACAAGAATTTTCTGAATCCTCAACAATAATAGCGTGAGGTGTAGGTACAACGGCATTCAAAGGGCATATGTTGCTCGATCTTAACAGAAGCATATTGACAAATTCGATTGCCATCGATACTCAGTTCACTGCGGCCCAAGCCAAGCATGTCCAGGCTTGTAGTTGCGTGAGTGCTATAAGCGTGAAAATACCAATCGTTATTTCTTTGTCAAGGAACAAGTTAGATACTTTAAAGCGGAAGAGTTTGGGAGCAAGAGCAGAGAGGAAAGAAGGGCAAAAATTGTCTTGCGAATTGCGATAAGAAAGTGAAACTGACGACGGAGATGTAATGGCGTGAGACATAATTCAGACAAAGAAATATTTTCATGCGACGTGGTCCTGAGTTAGGCAAGAATAAGCTTGACAACACCAGTCGGATGTTTTGAAGGCTTCTCCTATAAATTTTCTAAAGAGGCGTTTTGGCAATCCGTTATCTTAACATGTCGCCAAGTTGAAAAAGTCGAAAAGTTAACGTTTCAACAAAGCCTTTTGCAGGTTTCGATTCGAATATCTGTCGCAGCCTGAGAGGGTTTGGAATACTGATGCAATTCCAAGCAACTTGACTAAAATAAATGATTGTGTTTTAGTTTTGCAATTTGCCTGCCACGATATCCACAAGCAGGGATAATCTTTGGCACGGAAGCATTTGCATAAATGTACTGTTTATGGCATTCCTGTGACAGTTTTCATGCAAAAACGTAGTGACGCATTGCAGAAACAACACTTGCTTTGTCGCTTTTGTATTGCGTCATTCTTCTTTTCACACGCGAAATCGACTTTTTTACAGGAAGGTATCAGACAACAACTTGTTAAAATTCTTGCCAACATAGGCCGTTTTGCGTCTGTCTCAGCGAACATTAAAAAAGAGCGAGTAATAGGAAGTAAAAAAGCTGCATCTTCACCCATTCAAGAAAATCTTCATAAACAGTTGTGCGCTTACAGTGTCGTCTCCTTCGAGGTTCTCCTTTTTTTCTTGCATTTGCTGAATTGTAAGGTAAGCCCAAAGTTTTTCCATATCAAAATCGTTGTCATCAACGGAAACGTCCAAATGTTCAGCTTTGCTAAATAAGGTCACTTTTCCCATAACCGAGTCTCCAACAGTAACAGCACTCAGCTCTGAAAAATCTATGCTTTAACATACGCAAAACAATTTGATGCGGCAACATTGCTTTTTTAGACTTACCAATTTATCAAAACTAACAAAAGCTGTCATAAAGCTATTCATCATTTAATTTAAAAATGCTTCGGATCGTTTCTAATCTATTTTCAATCGGAAATATAGCAACACTAAGGCAATGCAATCAGTTTAAAACCAAAATGCCTTGTGATGTAAAAAAGCAAATACGACGTAAAAAACACGGAAAACATAACAAAGACTGCCGGTGACGTAAAAATGATGAAATCTAAAACAAGACAACAGTCTTGGCACAGATTACAGTATCTGAAAGATGTGGTTTGCAAACTACTGATATACCTAAACAATGGCGTACGCATGAAATTTTCATGGGGGGATTCATTCAGTGGCATATGGTGGTCATTTGTATTTGGTGTGCGTTGTTTGTGATGTCACAATTGGACGTCATATTCTTGTTTCCAAACCATCGCTTTGGCTAATTTTGTTGACATATATGCATATTCGTCAACAAGCACACCCCTTATTTTATGCGTCATTGCACTGAATATAAACTATCAGCGCTCCAAGTTAGAATGTTGGAGGAAAATATACTCAACGCTGCGATGCAGCAGTTAACAACTGCAAAAATATCAGGCTGCACGTTAGAACAGGGGAGTGAAACACACTCATCATTGCGTCAGAGCAATTTACAACTGCAAAATGAGGCTGCGCTGATGTCTCGTCGAATACGAGCAGTCGAGCACAGAAAGTGTGCGGCTGGACTGGCTGGCGCACACGCACCCCGATTTGCAAGATCGAATTTTGCTAAACTGCACAAGAATTGAGAATGCGCATAAAGTACGCAAGAAAACTTTCTATCTTTTTGTTATGAGTAGAAGTCCAGCAAACTTTTAGTTTTCCTTTCCTGCTGAGATATTATGAAATGCCTGAATAATTCTATGTTAACAACTGCTGTTTTTGAGCTCGTGCAACAGTTCTATCATGCTACAGAAAATGGTAATGAAGCCAATGCGATCAGCGCTTGCGCTGATCAACCATAGCAGACAAAAAAAGACAATCGTTTCGGATGAAACACAATCTTAAACATGCGTATGTGGACGAAAGGTCTACAAATGTGGTGAGATGGTTTCTGGATGCAGACGATAACCCAGATTCCCACCAAAGCCTAATTAGTAGTTCTTCGGCCATTTACATTGTTCCTTGAAATTTGCATGCAAATTCTTTCCGTTGTGTTTACATTCAGTCGACAAATTAACAAGCAAAAAGTATGGGAAAACAATCAATCCTCTGCGCATGTAATAAAGATTTCGTAAAACATCAAGCTCAAGGGGTTTTTTAACCACAACCCGCCTTGCGTACGCCCTTGTACCTACAATTGTAAAAAACTTGCTGAAAGTTTGCACATATCATAAATTACAAATATTTATTTTACAGTTCGTAAATGTTTCGGTTACCACTGCTACATCACCACTACAAGTAAATGTGCTCTTTTCTTTCAGTTTTATTACATGTCTTAGTGTTGCTTCATTTCCAAATGAAAAAGTATTAAAACCGATCCGCACCGTTTTACAATAAACCAAGGAATAGTTTCATCACACCTTTGTTAGTTTGGATTAAATATCAAGCTTCTTCAAATAAACAGAAAAACAACTAACAATTTAAAAAACATAGGAACTTCTGGAAACAGTTGTGCTTTTCACCGTGGTCAAACTTCGCTGCTTTCAGTAACAGCGCGACTCAAGCTGTATCTTGCAGATCAGTGGTCATCAACGCGGGTGGTTTTATGCATTGTGGAGGCGATTTTGTGACTTACCAGATTAAGAGGGCAATTTCAGTTTCGAAGGGGTGACTTCTGCAGGTTAAAATATACTAAAAGTTTGAATTGATTCCAAAAACAAAAACAATGTTTGCTACTTTGGAACCAAATCATTTGGTGCACTTTCAACTCCGTGGTTGGTAACAGAAGTTATTTTTGGATATGGACCGGTGAGTAAGTCGAACCATCCCCCAACTTCGCTAAACTATTGAGCCCAAAAATTTTTTCATCAGCTGTTGTTTGAGGCTTACTAAGAAGTCATGCTGTTGTGAGAATCACGCCGAAAGTTGAATTGTGTAGAACAAGCATGACTGGGTGGAATGGACAAGGGTGGTCAAGTGTTTGTTTCAAGTGCAATGAGCATTTTCCGGAAATTTGGGGAAAATTGAAGCTATTATCACTACTGGTGTTTCCCACGACGTATGTTGCTAAGTAAGGTTTCAGCCAAGTACTGCACGTAGGGGATTAATACCGCAGTCGTCTTAATATGAACAAGTCCAGGGAAACTCCATACGACTTAAGCTGATTTGCTTGCAACCTGCTTTGAAAAAGCTTGCAGATAAACAGGAGGCGCGAGGTTCGCATTTGTTGGGACCAGCTATTTTCTGTAAATGAATAACAATTTTTCTACAAATGTATTTGCATTCGTTTTGTTTTGTGCTAACTAGATTTACCGTTTATATTTCATTATCACTGAATTATTTTCAAAACAAAAAATTTTTTCTGACAACGCTACAAAATCGTCGGCAGAGAGAGGAATTTCAAGCAAAGTTCCTGTAGAGGGGCGATTATACAAGAAAAGTTGAAGACCACTGTTTTAGCTAATGATATTGATGTTATCTTGTCTGCAACGATGCGTAAAAGAGGCCTAAACGTCCTAAGATAAAAGATAGGTTTTCCGATGTTGGCTGGACAAACAAAATGTCTTTTCTCAAGGGGAAAAGTTTGAATTGCACGCAGCGTCAAGAGCAATTCGACGCCTTGGGCATAGAATGATGATATTCGCTAACTGTTGAATAAAAACATACAAAAACTTGTTGCTATTTCCTTGTTACAAAGAAAAAAACTATTTTCCTCAATGACACTATGGAACGAGCGTGTGTCAGGGCAAATTGCTTTTCACTCGAATTTCATTCTGCAAGAGGCTGTGTATTGTGTCCTTCGTTAACAGCAACTTTTGGTTGTGAAACGTGGTCAACTCTGAGCAAAATACTTGAAACAAGCTAAAGATCAAGGCAAGCTATGAACTTAAAGCGAGATTGAGATAACATTTCAAGTCTAATCCATAATATTTGCAATTGGTAAAGATAAGTAAATCTTAATTTAAAAGAACTAAATGCTACCTTGACCTTGCGCTCTGCTTTTATCATTATCGGTAACTTGTTTTTCGTCTCTTCCAGGTTGCATTCTCACGAAAATGTTATGGAATAAATTTTTCAAAGATTTCACACATCAATATGCAGAAATATGTTGCGAAGCTCAGGATTCTATTCGTTTGCGAAATTCCTAAATTGCTAGCAACATATCGTTTTGTTACGAATGTTTCGCCAATTTTTACTTGTAGTTTTTGGAAAGCTGGCGCAAATCTTCATTTTGTTAAAATAATTTCTAACAGCTGACATGTCACTATTCATCAAAATCGGAGCTGCATGCAAAGCGTTGGCCACTTATTCACCTTCTCCGTCTTCAGTTAATGCGCCAGCGACAGAAATTTCTGATCCGTCGAAAAAGTTATCAAACCTACAAACAACAGCAAAATAAAAACACAAAGTTAGATTGTCTGATAGAAAAGTTAAATCACAAATGTCATTTTCAAAATATTTTGTGCTTGTATCCTGAAATTTGCCTTGAATCCTGAATTGCTCTTATGTTTAACCCTGCTCAGGTAACCTCTAAACACAAACACTTTTGTTGTCCTTGCCCAAAATGGGCAGATTTTGTTTAGTCGCTTATACTGGACTAACTGTCGGGCTTAAACGCGCGCGCGGGATTTTTTTCAACTTAGCAAGTCTTCCCAAGCTCATCCGATCAGAAAAAAACAACGTTTGGACTTTGGAAAACTTTTTATATAATGAAGAACAAAAGCAATTTTTCAAACAAAAATGTGGGAAGTGCTCTTAACAAATGAACGAAAAAGTAACGAAAAATCCAAAAATTCCGCCAGTAGACGTCATTGGTGTTCGGTTTATGATTTAAACAAAACCTCATTTCAAGTTTGTGGTTATATCTGCAATAAAAGTTAATTAGGTTGAGACATGAAATTTTTTATCTTCATTGCAATTTTCAACCACATTAATCAACCTTGCCGAAAATGCGCAAATTTTTTACGAAAATTGGGCACATATTGTAAACTTGCCCAAAATGGGCAAATGCTTTACGACAATTGTTGGGCAATCAGATTGATCGCCGCACTGCTATTGACTTTCATGTCTCACATACAGCCAGTCCCGTCGCCACAGAGGGGATTTGGTGGGCTAAGCCCCCCCAAGCAATGCTTCTACCCCCCCCAAAATTGAAATATGAAAAATATAAATTAGTAGAGTTTTGTCAATTTTTACAATGTCAAGGCATCAACAGGGAAACAAAAAACTTACTCTAACCACAACGTCGGGTGATTTTCACCCGAACTCACACTAACCACAATGTGGGGTGATTTTCACCCAAACTCACTCTAACCAAAATATCGGGTGATTTTCATCTTGAAGTCACAATAACCATAATGTCGGGTCATTTTCACCCGAACTCACAATCAACCATAACGTCGGGTGATTTTCACCTAGGGACTACGTGGCCACCACTCCTGTCCGGGTGGAAATCACCCGGGGTTAGTATTCCGGGGGTGTGAGTAATCTTTGCAGACACCATCTGGCAGTTGGCACGCGAACCTCGTTTTATTCTGTTTTGATGGTGGACGAGTTTTTTAGCGTTGTCTGGTCTCAAAGTTCATGTCTTCGACAAAATGCTTTGGCCTTGATGCAAGCACAAGGAGCCTAGCGTTTTTTGGCGAAGCCAAAGTTCTAGAGACTTAAATTAGGAAAAGAGAAGCACAAGGTTCATCATGTCCTCAATAAAATGCTTTGACCTTTCACCACAAGTGCACACACAACAAGGTGCATGTCCTTTCTGGCTCCAATTTCTTTCATCTGACGGAGAGGCGTCATACATTCTCCTGCCTGTTTCACAATTTAAACCATGACCTGAGCAGGAGCCATTCGCGCCAAATTGATTTGCGTCGCCAGGGCTTGCACTCGAGTGATCTACTCCCGTGCTAGCTTCGGTCAAAGGTTGCTGGCGTGGCTGGCGTGGCTGGCGTGGCTTCCTAGTGAACCTACATGCACCAACTCCATTTGCCCAAATTGGTGAAGGTTAACTTAGGAGGGATCTTTGTGTAGGAATTTTGTTACACCTCAGGTAACCATGGGTCAATTTGGGCAAATTTTTGTTCCCCATCGAAAACTACAAAACTTG
>JGI24021J15306_10001502_pt1 | contig 23040 bp, 15 predicted proteins | sample Ectturendosymbi1_FD_15306 | JGI IMG/M metagenome (IMG submission 15306) | reverse complement strand
GGCAAAAGTGGCAAAATATGTTTTTCCTTCACGAAACTGAAAAAACAACCTTTTTTTGCTAAACTTTTGAAAATCCAGGGGGGAAATACTCCCTAACTTTCCAACTCATGACATCTGGACATGTAGCAGGATTGTTTGTTAAGCCAATGGTTCCGACAAATATGTAATTTTCCTGCAAAACCTCGTCAGATGCATCAGCCTTCGTCTTTGTCAGACTCAACAATTTCGAAATGACTATCTCAATTCTCGTATGAGACCCTGCGCATTTGAGACCCCTGCCATAACCCTTGTTTCGGTGGTATTTCATGATGCAACTCTCACCACAAGAACATCATAAGGCTTACTTTAACTGTTACTTGTTTTCGCCGAAGAAGGTGGTTTCAACACTTCTGTTACATTGAAAATGGCTTAACTGTTTTTTTACCCCATACCTTCACGCTATATAGCCGTCTTTGTGCACTTCTATGTAGGTTTTACTCTAGTTATTGTGTTGTTATACTTCATCTCTCAGCGTTTTTCATTTTACACTTCTACGTTTTTTCCGTGACATGCTGTCACCCAGGGCCGGTTTTAAGCTTATTTGACCGATTTCACCAAATTGGGCCCCGCGCCTCAAGGGGTCCCGCGGCAGCATTGGAAGAGTTACGTTTTGAAACCTTTTTTGTATTCTAAGAGAAGTATAAGACGCCACTGCTTAAAAGGTGCTTTGTTTTGCTTCTACCCCGATGGATGCTAGCTGAGAAGGGTTGTCGGGTCGGAGTTAAAATGTCCGACTCTAAGCTTCTAAAATTTTCTGACACCGGCTCCGACTCCTTAACATAACGCGAATGAAGTTTGACTGTCAACAATTTTACAGAAATTAGCAATCAATGGAAATCGTGGTGTACAGCAAAAATTATGTTTCAATAAAGCAAGGTTCACCAACCTTTTTGAAACTGCGAGCTACTTCTTGTGTACCGATTAATGCGAAGGGATACTAGTTTGATACACACTTCTGAATTAAAAATTTTGCTCGATTGTCTTTAATTATTTTAGTATTGATATTCGTTAATGTGAAGACATTGACCATGCTATTGTTATTTACAGGCCCGCGGGCGACGTACATGGCCCTTGCGGGCGACCTGGTGCCCACGGGCACCACGTTGGTGACCCCTGCAATAAAGGCTTCAAAAGAAATTGTACCATTTCAACAGGCACGAGTTAGGAGTCCTAACTTAGGAGTGCGATTTAAAATTTTTTAATTGGACTCCCTGAGTCGGATAAAGGAATCCGACGACGACTCGTAGTGTTCTTGGAAATCCGACTCCACCCAAACACTTCCGACTCCTTGCGACTCTGACCCCGCAACTCTGTAGCAGAGATGAACGGATTTATGTTTTTCAAATCCAAATCCGATCAAACAATTTTATTTCAAATCAAATAATCAAATCCATATTGGGGATGCTTTTCGGGAATTTTTAATTAACATTTAGTTTATTCAGCGGTGTTTGAAAGTGCTCGGCTAGCCAGCAGATATTCTCCTTTCAAACGAACGTAGAGACGGCTAGAAATGATTTGCCTATAACTCATGACAGCTTCCACAAGAAATAAGATATAAAAGATGCTTGTAGTAAGGTCCAGGTACAGCTATTGTTGCATCAGCAACATAATGTGGTGTGGCTCTCAGGTTACTTTGTTAGTCCTCCATTGGTCCACGGAGCAATTTGCGTATGAGACCCCTGCTTTGAGAATTTGCTTAACAATGCCTGTAAACAGTTGCATCAGGTGAAAGAAGTTTTTCAAAACTAATGAAAACATACTTGAGATCAACAATTTCACAAGAGAGAGTAAACAATTTGGCACTTCTATCTATAGAAAATGGCGTCGTTAAAGTCATTTTTCTTGAAAATGTATTCAGAGACTTTGCAAATAAAAAGGCCCAAAAATACTTTTTCTAAAAGTCTTGTATTTGAGCATTTTGTCTGTAATTGTACTGTACTTGGTAATTGTTTATTTTTTAAAATAATTGAAAAAGCTTTCGTAGTTTTTCCACATTTTATTATATCAAGAATTTATTTTTTATGGTTAAAGACGAACATACTACACAAAACAATATTGACTTTTACTTATGTATAGAGTGGGGCCCCGCCATCAGTCTTCTAATTGGGCCCTGCAATTCCTAGCACCGTCCCTGCTGTCACCCATTCCTATAACGTTATGGTCAGTTTTGCGTTTTTGCCTTTGTACGTCATACTGCTCATTGTTTCTTGTCATTAATAAGTTACACATTATATGTGGTTAAAAACACTGCCCTGAGGAAGCCCACTTAAATAAGTGGGCTAAACGTCGGCTAATAATAAGAAAAACGCCAGAAGAACTAATTTATTTGCTTGATTTGAAACCTGGTGGCAAATGCTACGAAATAACAACATGAGTAGCAAAAAGAACAGCATTTAACTGTTAATATTGGTTAAAGAAATTTTCAGTTCTTTTTTAAGGAACCGTTATTTTTTGCACATCAGAAATAGTCATTTATAATTAAAACTAGGTTTATTTCAAACATTTTCGCCGATTTCAGGTTGCCTTATATCAGATCTCCACGATAGTGAAATTTAAGACTGACTAAGCAGCACGCATTTTCAATTACGAACTAAACTTAACCTTCAGAAGACAAATAGCGGTAACTCTTGAAACAGCAGTAACTATTGAACCGTATTTTGCAGCAACTGCTGAAAACTGACTTGCCAAATACGAAACGATTGTAACTGAAACAGAAAACAACTTCAAAACTTTATCCTCTCTGCCTTAACTTGCTGCTACTGAAAAAACTCAAGCAACACAGTACAAATTGCCGAAAAATAATGACCATTGTCACGATTAAAGAACGAATTAAGATGATTGATGGCGTTACAAAACGGTGCAGTTTGCTTTTATTTTCGATAGTAGTGGGCTCCGCGCCGGCACTACACAAACGCTTTCGATTGAAAGTGTAAGTTGGCGGAAGTTAGTAGGCGTAGCGCGGGGCCCCCTTTGGTGCGGGGCCCGATTGGAAGCAATCAGTCCAATCGGCTAAAGGCGGGCCCTGTTTCACAGTATAATATTGATCTTGACAGAATCGACGGTGCTACCAGATGCTCTGCAGTAAAAAGTTTTAAAAATGCTCAAGACAAGGTCCATCGAATACAAAATACAAATTAACAAAAACATGCGGGCCTTCGATAATAAGAATTGCGTCCGTCCACATGTAATTTAAAATATAAGATTTCGCGGCCGTGCTGCCGTATATTGAAGCAAAACAAACCCAAGGCAAAAAAATCAGTCGACACGATGACTAACAATCAGGATGGTGATGTCACAAAGAGTTATAGACTGAATACGCAATCTATGTTTGAATGTGTTCTGTGTTAGCTGGCACTTTGGCAGTATCTCATAAATATAACCAGGGCTCCCACTGCTGTTTTTTTCCGCCCAGATCTGTTTTTTTTTAGTCCATCCGGGTGTCTGGGTTTAATTTTGAAAAATCCTATGAAATCTGTCTTTTTTTGAAAATAAAAATTGGCAACGAGTTATAGTAAATATAATAGTAAAATAAACATATCTTCTGGTCTACAGTGTTCACATGCGATCATCAGGTGAAAAAAGTACAGTACTTAAATCGGTGAAACACAACGTCTTCAGTCGGTTTTACACCCGTATCAATATCATTATCAAATACTATACTGTAGGTTGCTTGCCATCCAGTACAGATAGCCTTGCAGTTGCGCGTACAGCAGAAATAACATCAACGAATAACAAATGGTAATATAAACAAGTGAAAGGTTTGCATTTGGGTGAATGGTTGTTATCCCAGAGGCCAACTATAGAATTTGATGAAACAAAGTTTACAAAAGAACTTTCAAACTCTTTGGTTGCCCTATTCATGGAAATTAAAAAACAATTTGCATTGGAGTAAGGATTTAAAGCTTAGGAATTTTGGATTCTTTTGGTGCTCAAGATCTCACAAAAGATCCAAGTTCAATGGCAATTGTGGCCCTACATTTTGCTCATCTTGTACTTGAAGATCGGCTGGAATCTAGGTTATTTTCGGTCATTTTTCTGTCATAGACCAAAATTTTTTTTAATGACAAAAATTAAGTCAATTCGTTCATAATGTCCGAAAATATAAACTAGTGAATGTTGCTATGGTTAATTTTAATACTAATATGAAACAGATGACCAAAACGTCTCAGCAAAAAAACAGGTCGGAACCTGGAAGCTATATCAACAGCTTAAACATGTGTTTTTGTCCAATAAATATCCTTGATATCGGGTATTGTCGGCGTAACATCAAAGATGGCTTAGATAACTCGGAGTTTGCAATACTTTATGATTTAATGGCCATATTTGCAGCTTGCCACATTTTACTGCATCACTAGAAAAATATCTTTACCTGTTAATCATGTTGAAAAAAAAGAAACTTGCCAAAACCAAGACTGTTAAGGAAAATGCAAAGCAACCATTGTCAAGAAGCCAGCAAAACGGCTACTATATACAGCCTGAAAAGCCTGAAAAGTGTACCTAAGCCTGAAAAGTGAGACATGTCGATAGCGGAGTATCTTATTAGCTTTATTAGTTAGTTAATGTAAAATGTCTTGAGTAACAGAAAAGTGGTCCAAATGTTAAATTTAACTCTGTAGACTAAAATTAAAAAAGGAACGAAACGTAAATCAGTATTTTAATCACCGTTTTACCTCATGTCTTTGCATTCATGCGTCTTTTTGCATTTCTGGGTTGTTTTGGTAGATAAATGTTTTTTTCACGTTTTCCTTCAAGCCGTAGTCTAGTTCAGTGCTCAGCAACCGGTGTGCCACGAGGCGATGCTTGGTGTGCCGCAAAACAATTTGATCAGAAAATATGAGCAGTGCAGTTCGCTAACTCAAACCCTATCCAGGCTTCCTTTATGCATTAGTGTGGTTTTTGTGATGTGAGAATTGCAGTTTTCACAACCACATAGTAGGCCTGGCGTAAAGCAATAATGGTTGGCGAAGGTAGACGCTTCGCTGCGTTAGTGAAATATCAAACTCCAGCCATTCAAATTATGCATTGCTTTTTACATAGGGAAGCCAGGCCCGTAGTCACGTTTTAAAGTTTGGGGGAAAATACATCAGGGGGAAAGATTTTTGTTTTTATTGTATGTTAAAACAAATTTTTCTGGGCACAACAAAATTTGGGAGGCCTATGCTCCCCGTGGCTTCGGCCCTGAGGGAAGCCCTGATGATAAAAGTTTTACCAAAGGAATTGTCAGAAACGATGAACGGCTGTATCCACATTGTCAACTTTGTTAAACCAAGTGGCTTGAATTCGAGAATTTTTTCGTTGCTATGCGAAGAAAAGAGATCAGAACATCAACCACAGTACATACTTCTGTGAACAAAGTTTCTCATCTTTGTTATTGATCAAAAACGATAAACGATCAATGCTTAAAAGAAGTTGATCGAGAATTTCGAGTTGCTCTTTCACTGACTGAGCGTAACGTACAGCGATTGTTCTGATTAAAACAAGCGCAAATGATTAAAAATAATCATGAAGTGTATTGTTTACATTAGTGGTCGTGGTGTGCCGCAAAACTTTGGAAAGTTGTTAAAGTGTGCCGTGAGTGAAAAAAGATTGCGGTGCACTGGTCTAGTTAACCAAACCTGACAGAATTTTAAAACGCAGGTTCACCAATTACCTGTCGGTGAATCTCAGCACGTCAGCCAAACCGTCGGTGAGCGGCTTCTGAAACACAGCAGAACTTACAGCAAGAAACTCACGCAAGCGTAATTGTGGGCAATCAAGCGTAATAATCGTCAAAGCACCGTCAACTAGAGATGAGCGGAGTCACAGTTTTCAGACTCCGACGCCGCTCCTGCTTCTGGCTTTAAGACTCCTGCTCCGAGTCCTAAAAATTTTGAAAGATCAACTCCGACCCCTGTTAACACTCCGAAAACTTTCAAGTAACTGACATCAAAAAGATAGTGTCTATTTTGCCTCATGAGGCAAAATATATGTCGTGGTTATTATGTCTTTGGTAGAACACAAATGGTTGGAGTGGTCACGTGACAAAGCACAATACAGAGAGACACAACACGTTGGGGTTTAGAGTCATGACTTAGCTTAGCCGATTCTTTACACAACTTAGGCAAAAAGCCACTTAAAGCTTGCGCACACTTGAATTACACATTACGGTCAGCTATGTAGGTCATGCATTACAAACTTGTCGAATGTGTTTTGAACTTGTCATGTTATCACTTCAAACAATGTGTACAGCTACTGACAAAATAACTTCAGAACAGTTTTTGCCTCATGAGGCAAAATAGACGCTGCTTATTAAATGTACATCTTTAAAACTGTAGGTTCTACTGTAATTTAAGTTATGAAGTGGTAACCGTTGAAACACTAGTTAAGTAGTTCAGACTTCAATAATAATTAACCAGATAGATGAAAATTATTTGAATTGAGAGTAAATTTTCAATTTTTACAAAAGACTCGTTTTAAATCTCCAAGGTCAGGAGCTGATTACCTGTACACAAATATTGAAACCATGTGCTCAGAAAAACTCCATGAATGTGCAAGCAAATCCTACAAAAAAATTAACAAGATGAACATTACGCATAACTTAACTGCAAACCCTTTAAACTTTATTATAGGCAACAGAGATGCAAAACAATATAGTTTATCTTTAAAGCTGCAACTATCAGGGCAAACATCTAACTTTGTTCAGTATGGCTCCAAAATGTGAGCAGAGGTTGGCTTATGAATGCGGTGGCTAGACTAGAAATCTGCACAATGCGAATAAATATTGTAGGCCTACTGTGCTACTGTACATTGCTTCTAACATGTCAAATCATATCACTAGGCCTGTAGGTCATTTCAGCACACTGTTACTTCTCTATAGTCTGTTTTGTTAACCACTGTTTTTTGTCACGTGTCTTGTGTTATTGCCCACATCATTAACCCAACATTCTCATAGTTATGGCATGGATTCCTAAATTTCCGAATAACTGCATTGTCACTCACTGTATTTTGCGTAGGCACTACAGTATACTTTGAAACGATCATTAGTGGTGAAATGCTTGGTACTCCCAACCAGTGTCACACTTTTGTGATATATAACAACGCTGGTCAGAAAACACGTCTCAATTAATTCCATTCTGTTTGACTACAACAAGCAACATTACAGAAATTCTAATAGGTCCCTTAAAAATTTGATTGGCTCCTGCACAGGCCTTTAGGTTGAGACCGGCTCCAGCTCCTGCTCGAACCTAAAATATTAACTCCGACTCCTGCTCCAGCCTAAAATCCAAACTCCGGCACTCCGGCTCCATGATCATCTTTAGCGACGGCCCGGGGCATCCAAAGAGTAAAATTACAAAAAGTAAAATGCTGTAAACTAGATGGTTTTTCCTGGTGCAGGTTAAGGGCTACAAGCTCATGTAGCGTCCACATATAAATTAAAATATAAGAGTTCGCGGCCGTGCTAAAGATGATTAACGAATTATGATGATTGAGGGCGTGGATTTTATTTTTGAGGGCGTGGATTTTATAGGCTGCATGGATTTTATTTTTCGGAACTTGTTTTCTTGTCAACACAAGTTTTTACGTGCTCAAATTCTAGTAATTCCCACATTCTTTAATACCAGTAACCTATACTCTAGGTGTGCGGCGCACAACCAATCAAACTGATAGTAACGTGACTTTTTCCAGATCATGCAATCAAAGGTAAATCACAAAAAAGGATTGAAAGATATTATGGACGTTTGATTGGTTTTCTGAGCCAAGTTTCATAACTGTCCTATTTCAACTTGCTTGATTTAGCTGACTTTTTGATGCATCACTACTTTCCCGTTTCGTATTTTGATGTGGCACCCTTGGGTGCGCCCTAATACAGCAGCACACCTGTGTTTGCTTGCAATATGTGCATCCTTTCGAGCTTCATCATTGAATTGGAAGCTCAGGGGGATTGATGATGATGGCTCACACAAGCCCGTATCTGTTCTGCCCCCCAATAGTTGTACATACCAGCCACATAATATAATACAAAAGTTTTCTTGTGTACACTATGCGCATTCTTAATTTTTGTGTAGTTTAGCAAGTTTCAAACTGTTAACCCTGCGTGTCCGCCATCCCGGGCAGAAACCGTCTCTGCTCGACTGCTATTCGACGAGACATTGGCGCAGCCTGATGTTTTTACACTTGTAAAGTGCCCTGTCGTAGCGTTGAGTGTATTTTACTCCACTGTTTTAATGCACGGCCTTATTTTTGCAGTTGTGAACTGCGCTGACGTAGCACTGAGTGTTTCTGACATCCCTGTTTTAACGCGTTGCCGGAAATATTTGCAATTATAAACTACACTCTCTCAGGGTTGAATGCTGTAGTTTGCTCCTGTCTCCTAACTTGGAGCGTTGATTATTATGCTCATTACAGTGACACATTGTTCAACAACGAGTAAGGAGAGTGCGTGTAGAATAATATGCATGCTGTGTCAACAAATTTCTCCAAATCGTTGGTTTGCAAACGCGAGTATGACGTCATATTGTTACGTCACAAACAGCGTATATCAAGTTACACTGACCACCATACGTCACTGCTATCAATGTTAGATTTTGGTAGGGGGAATACAATCAAGCAGTCGACCCGGGCATCACCAGACCTTTGCACGCCACTGGTCATAATCACACTTTAAAAAATTTGAATGAAAAAATAGGCTACCATTTTTGCCAGGTGATCCTACTATTATTTTGGCTACGACGAAAAAGTGTTTCCGTACGGTATACGAAATATAAAATATAGAAATAATCATGAAAATTTTTTAGTAAAAGCTTTGGCGATCCTACAAAAAAGGCAAACGACCCCCAGGTTGAAAATCACTGGCGTAAAGGTACATCCTTCTCTGAAGACATATATGTGATATGAGCTATGTGACATGTACCATATTATCAGGGTTTTTTAAAGGTGTTTTAGGGACCCGATTCGGGTCCCTAGAATTGAAAATCGGGTCCCTAGAATCAGAGAAATTTATCATCTGGTCTATAGAATCAGACAAAATCGGGTCCCTAGAATCAGAGAAATCGGGTCCCAACAGATCCATACCGGGTACCTAACATTTTCCTTAAAAAAAACCCTGATATTATATATAAGTAATTATGACTCTGCCATGAGTCTTACAACATTGTCTGTTCAATTGCACATGTATGTACCGCGGAGCAAACTGCATGGCAAAATGTGTTCATCCAAACATTGCAGGTAAAATGAAAAACAAAAGCTTTTCCGTACTTGTTTGGCATGGACTCTACCAGGGCCTCAGAGAGAAATTTTACCAGGGGTGCGTAGACCGACATCTGGACCCCTAGATTTTGGGGCCTTCGTCGAAACTTGTATAGCTTTTTTGTATAGTAATCAGAATATAGATAAAATCATTGGTGTAGGAGAAGGCAATTTTTGGGGGTGCTGAGGATAATAGACCCAAATTTCCCCAAAAAACTTTCACGAAGCAGCTGGCTCAGTAGTCTTGAGCATCTGCCTCACACTTCTGACTTTTGACGTTCGATTCACATTCCAGCTGTTGTTGTCAGCAAATAACCTCACTCCTAGCAGAGGTAGGCCTTAAGCTGTTTCCTTCTCTGAAGACATGCGTGTATATATGGCATATATCATATTATTCATGTTATGACTATACCGTGAGTCAGAGCCGTGTGAAAGGCTGTTGCCCCCCCGAAAAAAATCCAGATGGGGCCCTTTAATATCAGCAAGTATTTAGGCAGATGTGTGCTTTTTCGATCCAGTTGCAAATTAGCCCCTTCAGCAGAGGTATTTCAAAACCTGACCAAGATAAACTAATAATGTACAACTTAGGAGAAACTAACTAATGAATTGCCAATGCAAAATAAGTGAAAACTAACCTTATCACTTGTTAGTTGTTATCATCAACCAAATATCTCTTCTTGTGATGTGATGGGAAATTATTTATGATGTGATTTACTTGTTTGATGTAGTTGCCGTACTTGCATCAACTATAGTATACGACAGGGGTGTGCAACCTGCGGCCCGCGGGCCAAATACAATACAACAAAGTGGGTTTTTATGCCGGTCCCTAGTGCTAGACACTGACAGCCTGTGTGAACTGTGAAACGAAGGCGCGGCCCGCGGTCTAATCTGTTTAATTGCGTTTGGCCCTTCAGTAATAAAGGTTGCACACCCCTGGTATGCAATATGTGAAATGCTTGTGATTTGCATCCCGACGATCACAGAGCACCTGGTGGTCGCTGTACAGCCTCATCATTTTAACAGCCAGTCTTAATGTAATCAACTTGGTGCTTTCACCAAAAGCTGATAGGTGGAAGCAGTGCGTAGAACAAACTGCTTACCAACACTCCCTCTGCCTTCACTTCTAATAAGAACGAATTTATTGAAATCTGACACCATCCATCTTCATCATGGCCTATAGCAAGTGAGATTAAATCTGAAGAGGCTTTTTAAGATCGAGCAAGCATGCGTTAAACTTATCGAGATTATCTCCGGTTTTTCTGGTCGAAACTTTAAATTAGACTGTCTTAACACAGTCTGCACATACATATATATAATAAACTCACACAATAGCCTTCCTTCGTTTCAACTTTACTTAACCTGTCTTAAGCAGCTTTCACGAAAACGTTCTTAACGTTGAACTAGAAACGTAGTCTCTCTATCTGTACGCAACTACAAAGGGATTGAACAACACTCCACAGCACATTCATTATGACGTAAATTTCCCCGAGAATTTCAACGCACAAGGGCGAAGTTAAGTGGCAAAGGTGAAGACTGTATTAACAATTGACTTTGTTTTGACGCAACCACAACTTCACAAAAACTGCTATAGTGTCCGAACGTCCGCAATTCTTTTTCGAAATCAACGAATCATGATATTACGTACATCCTTAATCTACCGGCTCTGCATTGAGGGCAAAAACCAGAAGAGTAAAAGTCAAGGGTAGATAGGCGACTCTAACTTACTAATACAATATATACTGTGGGGCCCCTACGAATGGTCGGGCCCCCCCGACCGGGGGGTGCGAGGCTGCCTTGCCACGGCACTGCCGTGAGTCTCACAACATTGCCTGCTCAACTGCACATATATGCAGTACTCAACAAGCTGAATGGCAAAATGTGATCATTTAAGCATTGCAATTAAAATTAAAAACAAAATGGACTCTACCTACCCCTATGAAAAGAACCAAGAAAGTAGAGAAAAGCAACAAAAGCTTTTCACTATTTTCTTGGCATGGACTCAATTGATTTGAAGCAGGTGCCCTGCAATATACTCGATTCCCTCAGTGTGCAATTAATAATGCCCGCAAATGAAATGCCTTCTTTTCGTAGGTGGAGTCGCAGGCAATTTTTGGGGGGTGTTGGGGCCGAAATGTGTCCATTCATGCCAACATCATGTGTCTTTGTTTTCTGCACTGCGAAACTCGGAACGGGATTGCGGCGCGGGAGACGTTTTCGAGGCAACGTTGAACAATCGAATGCGTATGGATTTGAACAAGCGCGCTGCTGATTAGGGTTGCCAGATGCATTTTGTGAAAAGACCGGCCATTTTGTCAACAGTGCCATATCTAAGCTGTGTCGTATTTCTTAAACGGCACAGGGATAACAGAGATACAATCAGTATTGTTACGCCACAATTCAAATTTGCCGGTACACTGTAGACCCGGTATAACGCGATCCGATATAACGCGGAATCGGCATAACGCCGTTTGAGTATGGACCCGGATTTCATAATTGGTTTGCTGCGATACAGTACTTTTAGGTAAATAATTTTAAACATCTCAAAATGCGCATAGACAGTCGCACACGGTTTTGTTACAATCCAGACCACGTATGACATATGTTAGGTATATCCCCGTAAAGACCGCTGGGCAAGTTCCAGTCAAGTGTGTAAAAGGATTGACTCTCAGCTCAATGTTCGACTTGGCAGAGAAAGCTTGGAATTCAATCACTGCGTAAACAATTCAGAAATGTTGGTACCGAGGGTTAGCAGGGGCATTTTCAGGTGAGGGAAACGAATCAGATCCTGATGTTGCGTCTCATCAAATTGAGGCTGATACTGGCGTAGAGCATTGCGAAGGGTTGTTCAGAAAGATGGGGATTGAAGATAAACATGAATGGATACATATCATTGACGACTGTCCGACGTATGAATGCCTTACAAACCATGATATTGTGACAAGTGTTCTCAATGTTTCTACGAATGAGCATGCTACCGATATAGATCATATTGGAGGAAGATGATAACCTACCACCACCTCCACCAAAACTACGTACGTGATGCCATAGCAGCGATCGATACAGCCTTGCAGAGGCTAGAGCAGCGCTTTTCAAACTTTATTTAGTTACGGCACACTATAATAAATACTAGATTTGGCCGCGGCACACCTACTTCATAAAAACCTACTCTTCACAAACTTTGTAACGGAAGTGATGTAACATACAGAAGGTTTTGTCAAAACATAAAACAATCGCGGCTCACTTCAGCCTCTTCAGCGGCACACAGTTTGGGAAACACTGGGCTAGAGTGTCAGAACGTGTACATGATTCACGTCCTACACTTGAAAGAAATACGAGAGACCGCAAGGAAAAAGAATAGACAAGCACTGAAGCAGTCAGCCCTGGACTCGTCTTTGGTATAAACATCACATTGTCATGGAAATATACATTCTTGGTCATGACTGTAAACCATTTGTTACGTAATAAACTACCTCGGTATAACGCGACTCACTTATAACGCGGCCTGGTGTTGTGGATCCCGACATCCGCATTATATCGGGTCTGCAGTGTATGAGAAGCGCTATCGTAATGGCGACCGCAATGACTTCTTGCTAAACTTCAATATCGGTTGCAAAAAGTATTCTGCATATCGTGCACTTATAGCATAGAGATTTTCTCAACAGCTTTTGCAGGAAAGTTACACGAGCAAATGGCGGCTTTGATCCAAAGTAGAAGTTTGGAACTTTACTAAAATCAAACTTTTAAAATTTGTCAATTCAATGAAAACAGACTTTTTATTTGCGGATTAAATCTGAAGAAAAATATTCAGGTAAAAAGCGCCAGACAAATGCACGTTTTACGGATGATGCTTTAAAAACAAGGGGAATTAAGATTTAAATGTTGATACTCGGTCCAGTGTTGAATTTTCTGGCTGCGCGCCTAACAATGTCCGTTTTGTTCTGCTGCCAATGCGTCGTGTTTAAATGCCTACTTAAAAATAGATTCATATGATGAAGTAGTTGAACGCTCACACGGAGCCAGAACATACAGCCCGCAGTATGCCAACCTCAGTTCCCTGTACTGAATCGTTAGTAAATCAATAAAGCCAAGAGAAAGGAATCATGGCGTTAATTTTAACAACCAGCCTGTCGGAGCAATTTTTTGTTTAATGAAAGCGTCTGTATTATCTAGTTCCGGAACCCTGCTCAGGTAACACTTCAAACCTGACAAAATGGGCGACGACTGCCAAAATTGAAATTGTCATTTACGGAGCACGGGCGCATTTTTCAACAACTCAGCAATTACAATGAAAATCACGGACAATGAGAACGATAGAAACGACATATTGCAAACGTTTCGGTAACTCCTGTTGTCATCATCAGTGCATTGCAAATTGAACTACAGTGATCAGCAATTATTTTCAAGTTCATCTGACATGAAAAAACAAACTTGTATTTCTAAATATATATATATTAAAAAAAATAAACATGTTTTCCCTGGGAAGCCCGCAAGGTGACTTTTGCCAAACAGGCAAAGTTTCTTTTTCAGGTGCAACTGAGGTTAACACTATGAGCCACACGCGTCGACTCAGCTTATCTTATAAGCGAGTTACCTCATGGGGCGCAGTTACGAAGCTTGCTCCTCCATCAAAATGTCAGCTTCGTTAAAGGCTAAAATACCACTGGTGATCAGCTGCTGTACAACAGCACCGCTTTTTTATCACCCCTTAGGCAACTCTTATCGTGGCCGTAGCCCCCACCCCCCCTTACTCAAAAATACAAAACGTATGCATTATTTCGATAGGTCTGCTGGACAGAACGCATTGAACAAATCAGCTACTGAAGGAATCAGGCTAATAATTGTTTCAAGTCTTTTTAAAATTTAATTGAAAAGTGACTTCGCCATATTTGTCAACCGTTACTGAGCAGGCGCTCCTGCTCCGGATGACATTCAAAATTCCAACGCCTGGACCTTTCAGAGCTCAACAGCAAAGCAAGTCAATGATAAAAGATATTAAGAGAACAACTTAATTCCCATATGTAGCCATCAACTGAGATAAATCGTTCATTAGCACTGATGCCAATCTTCCCCTTGAATGGTGTTTCATCACTGGCAGCAGTCAGAGTAACGAAACACTTTGCAATATTTCAGAGTAAAAGCAAGATATCAAAACAACAAATCTAACCTGGAAAAGTGCAAAAAAAGAGCAAAGGGTCAAAAGAAAAGTTTTGGGCCAGCAACTGTTATTTGGGACCAAACTTCTGAAACTTGTCCCCACAAGGGCCAACCTGGCAACCCTGCGGCCGCGTCACAATGCTTACAGATAGCCAGAGTTGCGAACTTTCCACATTCGTTCTCTTTCTATAGTTGCGTCGCAATGGGACGGGAATCCAGCGTTCACTGTTGTTTCAGTATGTTTCTGAGGGTTTTGGAGCAGCGATGAAGTTTTCAATATGTTGTTACAACAAAAGATCTGATGTTTAGGAAATTTTTTAGCTTTGATGGTTTGACAAACTTTATGTTGAAATGGATTTGATACGGTTCTGAAGATAGTCATGATTTTTATTTCTGAAATAAATACAGACTACATTTGCAAGATTCTAATTTCAATTGGGTAACAGCTTTGAGTATATTAGCCATATTTGGGAACTGTTCGGTTACCGCTACATGTGGTTTATATTAATCTGTTTATATTAATCTAAACTGAGTATCTCCATGAACATTATTGTCGAAATTTAGGTTACGAAATGGCTAACCTAGAACCATGGGCGTCCGAAAAAATTTATCCAGAGGAAGGGCAACGTCGACATTCTGTTTACCATTTTCAGGCTGCTGACGATGAAATACAAATAGACGTTCACAAAACGCTTTACCCTTGCTAGAACACAAAGAAAATGCCCTATGTCACGGCAATCGGCAAAAGTAACAACACTGCACTGCGTTGGCAGCAATAGCCAGGTATATTACAATTATTTACACAATACGCTATCTGCACATTTTCAAAGCAGGGTACTTCTTTTCAAGGAAATATTGCCATGGTCTTTAAAGAAAGAAGCATTGCCATGGCCGGAATTCGCAAGTTATGACTATTTTACCTAGCAAGTGAACCTTTGTAGATTTGTGGCCATCTTATTGTTGCGCAATAAACACCAACAGGAGAGCAATCAACTCGCAAGTTTCGCAACTTGCTTCTGTAAGCTAAGGAGCGGACATGTGTGAACTGCAAGCTCATCACTGCATAACACCGGAACTGTGAACCTGGTTCTTATGCAGTGTGAGTGTCATACTGCCAAATAAAGCATCGTTGCAAGAAGTAACTCAATTGACTTGTCCCCGTGCGCGGCAATTCCTACAGGTACACCACTGTTAACCGTGTGATTTGTAAAACAACGTTCGTAATTCGTACCGACTGAACTCTTCGTCCTCGCAATTGGCGTCCTGTTCAGTCCAAATTCATAATTGTAAAATGTGATAGGACGCAATGCAATTGCACATGGGACTCATTTTCAAGCCCAAACCCGGCCCGAGCATGATAATTCTTTATGAAGCTCGATTTAGGCCAGAAAGTCAAATTTACCGAGTAAGCCAAGATATGTGCAACTCAGTGGCGTAACTAGGGGGGGCAAGGGGAGACATCTGCCCCCTCGCGCAGTGTTTTGGGGACGCCAAATTGAGGTCGGAATATTCCGTAATAATTAAGTAACGAAGTATATTTAGTTATAATCGGAAACTGTTCAGTTAGTGCTACACGCATTCCATATTAATTCGACCTGCAAACTGAGTATCTTCGTGGACATGATTGTCGAAATTCAGGTCACAAAATTGTTAGCCTAGAACCATGGACGTTCGCAAAACGGTTAACCTCTTCTACACCACAAAGAAAATCCCCACGGCAACAGTCACGCAAATGCGCTTGGTTGGCAGCAACAGCCAGTCATATTACGAGTTTGCACAATAGGTTATATGCAGATTTTCAAAGCAAGGTACTTCTTTTCAAGAAGCATTGCCATGGTCTTTCATGTAACCACTAGTTATGGCATAATTTTATTTTACGTACAGGGTTCCCACACATGGTGAAAAAACATTTTCCATACTTTTCAAAAACTTATCAATACTAAATGAAAAAACTTGAATACAATCACTTACCTTCATTTTTCCAAAAGATTATTAATGGAACAGAGTGTACAAAAACATCTGCAAACCTACCATCAGCGGTGAAAAAACAACTTTGAATAAGCAAATTGCTAAATTTTGGAATTTTCATACTTTTTCAATATTTTATGTAAATTTTAGCTAAATTCATTACATTTTCAAGGTTTTGAAAACCGATTTCATAATTCAATACTTTTTCAATTCATTACCGTGTGGGAACCCTGCGACGTAGCAACTGAACCTATGAAGATTTGTGGTGATCGTATTGTTACGTAATAAAGACTAACAGAAGAACAATCCCCTCATAAGTTTAGCAATCTGCCTCTGCTGGAAAAGGAACAGATATGAGTGAACTGTAACCTCACTGCATAACACCAGAACTGTGAACCAGGCTCTTGAGCAGTGTGAGTGTCATACCGCCAAATAAACTGTCATTGCAAGAACTAATTCAATTGATCGGAATTAAGCTGCTGACGTAAGGTTTTCTAGACATTTTAGTTCTTAGTCCAAATTTTCATGGGTGGAAAATGCCCATTCCCCCTGCGGACGCCCGTGCCTATTGCCTAGCAGGGGTTCCCAACCTTTCTCTGACCATGTACCCCTTCGGCAATTCGACAAACGAGCATGTACCCCTGAAAATTCTCATTTCAAAATATTTTATCATGACTAATCATAAATATATTTAACAAAGAACATATGATGAAATTTGAAAATAATATTCACTTATATATGTATAAATATTTGCAAATAAATCATATATTAATGTATTTTTTCCTTCTATTGCTAACCCTAAATGTACTTCTTCAGATAGACGAATGTACCCTTGGGGGTACATGTACCTCAGGTTGGTAACCTCTCGCCTAGAACGTCTCACGAAGCGTCATTGGCCTTAGATATTTCCTAGGTTTAACATGTGACACATAAATTATATAAGTTTTCAGCAAAGGCAAGAAAACTGTGTCTAATGACGTTAGATAAATACATGTAGGCCTCCAAGTCACAAGCGAAGCATTACATCGCAGTATTTCTTTTCTGTTGACGTTTCAGAATATTATATCCAAAGAAATGTTGCAGAAGTTTGCAATTTTGTAATTGCCTAGTAGTCTTGCATGAAATCATTTGCCTTCAGTTTTCATATTCATTCTTCTGTCTGTCCTTATCTTTTATGTATTCGTGAGTCTGCCGTATGCAAGTCCTTTATGACTAAAACTCAAAACTCTGGGAATGCTTGCTCCAAAAACCCCTATAGCTCGCACCTGCGGTGATTGTCACCAGACCTGAAGATGGGAACAAGCGGGTAGGCTACGCAATATTCGGGATCTTCAAAAGGCTCTGACAAACATGTGCTTTAGAAAACAAGCTGCGTCTGTGGCCAATTTTATACTGTGTTATCAGTGGATTTTTGTGCCCATAATTCTGTCATTAAATTCATGCAGATTCCTGCAGAAGATCAGGGAATTTTTGGTTTCGCTAGTTCCTAGGGGATAATTCTTGTTACTGTTGCTTGCTGGTTATTTAAAAAACAATCCACCATGCTGAAAGCAGACAGCGAAAAATTCTGATAAAATGGAACTAACTTTCCGAACCCTGCGAAGAACCTCTTGACTTTTATTTTCATACCTGGTTTGTGTAACCGGCGCGCTATAACTACACCTGCAGAGATGGCTAACAACGTCCATAACGGTTGACAACAAACGAAGAACTACTGGCGCTGTCCACCAAACATTTCTGTGAGTTAGCCAACTGCTATAGGTGCAACCAGTCAGCACAAAAACGTTTTGCCACTGATGTCACAACACAGCTAATGTATTGCAACATCCTGGATTACCACGCTGTGGGTTCACTGTAAGCATAATGTATTAATGACACTCCTGCATTCAGTGCAACGACAAATTTCTAACAGCAGCCTAAACAGTCCAAACTTGGTCTGCCTAAAATTCTCTTTTTTGGTAGCATCAATTATTCTTTACCTTCATGAAAATTTTCTCAAACTGCCAACGCCAGCTTTGATCACCATCTACTATTGTTTGCAAACATGGTAGCGCTGCGCCATTCTCTTGTGTGTTTTGCTGCGGCTTCAGTTTGTGATTCGCCACCGGCGTTTGCACTACCTTTTTTGTTGCGTAAGCAACCGTGATAGTGCCTCTCCAGGCGGCCTTGATACGAAACTTTTGCTGACCTGGGGAAAAGCTTGCATGCACAGCACACAGCGCCATTGATGCGTTGCAGCATTGGAATTCAGGCTTGCGTCGTGTAAAAAGAGATGCGCTGTCGATGCGCAGGGTCAGAATAACCATTGGGCAAACTGGGCAAATGCCCGGGGCCTCGCGCTTGAATGTCAAAACATTCCTTTATTGTTTTTTCATGTTTTTAGGCTGTTCACCACGCGTCAAAATTGTAGAGCTTGTTGTTTAGTGCGTTTAGTATATAAGTTAAATTAACTGACAACTTCGGTATTTATCGATTTTGAGTGACTTACAAGAATTGAACCAAACAGCACCACGCTGTATGAGCCAAGATTTAGATCGAAATTGGTGCATCTATTGGCGTCCGCAGGAATTTTTCCATGGGGGTTAACGTCGAAATTTAGCCTGTTTTTTCAAGCTCATTGCTGGTGCTGTTGCATAGCTCCGGTACCTTTTTGTAAAACAGACTTTTCACTTTTCAACACGTTTTCCGCAGTTTGCTAAAGTATTGTAGCGTCTCGTATATTCTGAGTCTATTTGCCAAGTTTTTCCTGCTTACCTTAACAGTTTTCGCATGGTGTTTTAAATATTACTCCGCTTATTCTCGCTAACTGTATAAATCAGAAGACTGTCACGATCCGCAGCACGAGCTACCTTTCCGAAACGTTGCGAGCCACAGCTTGTTTCCCTTCAGTGGCAAAACCTCTGCAACGTCGATCTGATAATCCACGCATGCAATGCTCTACTGCAAAAGTACGTTTGGAAAAGCTAAATGAATGATCGCACTGTGGTTTCCTCCGCCACAGATCTCTGGACATGACCTTCGCACTGCGTCAAATCCAGAAGTGACGTGAACAACATCGCCCGCTACGCATTGCCTTTGCAAACGTGACCAGGGGATTTGATATTGTCAGCAGAGAGGAACTGCAAGAAGTAGTTAATACTGAGTTACAGAAAGTAGATTAATAGATGCGCTTTAACAAGTTGTCTCTGAATTATTCAGAAACTTCGCACTCTCACATAGGTCCCAGTGGCAAGCGACTTCATGACTTTACCGTAAAAATAATAATATACTATATCCCAAACAAGCCCACTAAACACCTGGGGGTGTACATTGATGATATATTACTTGGTNAGGCCACATTACCAACCTTGAGAAAACTACCTCGCGTAGTGTAGGAATTTTCTACAGAATAACGTGCTCAAAAAAGAGGTGTAGGAACATTAAATAAATGGAAGACTGCACCAAATAGTTACAATAAAATGAGCATTCACCCACCAGAATTTCCACTGTTTGTGACATCAGTGATGTCACAAACAGCGGTTACACCACCATGCTACGGTGACTTGTCGTTTATTCAGACACGAGGCAAGATCCTATTGGAAGTTTCCTCCATCAGGGAATGCCCCCCTTCGCATATCTGGAATGGCTTTTCTTTCAGTTACATCAATGTATTTGTATAAATCCATCATACCTCAATTGGCATGCGTGAACCTACTCCAGAAAGCTAAAACTGCCCCAGAACATCTTCCGTTGGGGATCCTTTACTACCTCACTGCAATGGGTAGGATTTAAGAGATCTTGATCGTGTCAAATCTGTTCTGCTTTCATTGAATGATAAAATTACTTTCCTCTGAAAACAGCATTTTTTCCAGTCTTCTACAGTCCGATATTTACTGTTTTGCACACTCTAATTTTTTGTTTTCATTTTTTGATTAAGAAGCTGCTTTTTAACGGTTGCTTGGACTTTCTGTCAGCAGGCGGCGTCGCACTGTACTTGCTTGCGGTTATGTGAACTCCAGCACGCATAAAATCCTTGTGTAAATCGTCTTCTTTGCATACCTTTTGCAATTTGCAAATGGCTGTTTGGGTACAGTTTCAATGTTCCGAAAGCGTAACAATGCGACTCCGCTTTCCTAGTGGGACTCTCTAGAGCAGGGGTTCCCAACCGTCCTCTGACCATGTACCCGTTTAGCGTTTCGACAGATGAGGATGTACCCCTAAACTTTCCTATGACAAAATGGCTGAGTAAAATAACAAAAATACACTGAATTTTTAACAGAACTTTTAGAAATTTGGAACTATAAAGGTAAACTCCGTCGTTATGTCTTAAAGTTAGTTTGTTGCGGCTGTAAAATAAATGTATCCCTTCAGATCGGCAAATGTACCCCAGGTTGGGATCCTCTGCTCTAGAGTCTAGCTAGAGAGTCAACGGGCCTGAGACAAAATCTCAGAAAGCTGCCCCAAAACATCGCATAATTGTGATATTTCATGCGTACAATATGTGGTCTTAATAAAGGGGCCCTTGGCCCCTATATTTGTTCACGTTATATCAAAACAGGGGCCCTTGCTATATTTTGCACATGCTATACAACTTTATTTGCTGAAAGCAAATTAAATTTTTCATTTTGTCTGGTTATTTGCTTCTGCGTGAAAGTCCATTTCACACTGTAAATTGTTTGAAGTCATTTGATTTTTTAAAGTTGTTGAGTGACCCCATTTGGCACATGATGCACATAATCTTTGCTTTATTTTGAAAAACATATGACTTGCTGCAGAGCTTATTAAATGTAGCTCCAGAGTCGTTCATCAGCTTTTAAACAAAACGATGCGAAAACCAAGTGCAAACTCTCAAAGAGGGGCCCCGCAGCATTTCCTGAGAAAGGGGAACCGAGGCGATATTCTAATTCGTCCCCCCTGATACCCCTCCTGCTCTCAACTACACACAACAAAAAGAACTGGCTTCATTCTACAACACTATTGAGCTGATTAAACTTATATGTAACGTCATGAAACATTTTACGATTGTTCCGTCACGCCACGCAGTTAATGCATCGGGTTGACAATGGAACAGCAGCAATTGAGATGTTCCCAAATGCACACCAAAAGAAACAGCGGTACATTGTATATCGACTTGAAACAACAACTGTAGTCAATTAATTTTCGCAAGATTGTACAAATGAAATTATAACAATAAAACCTTTGTGCATAATTGCCCATTTCAATTTTGAACTTTGAGGTTCATGTGCCCCCTAGTCTCTTGTTGGTCCCGGTGCTGCGCACCAACTACACACCCCTCTCGTGGGGCCTGCAGAAGCGACTAAAACGTTTTAAGTTCGACGATAATCGCACCAAGCAACTTGATTCAGTACACCCATTGCCAAGTTCCGCAACTATTTCGGCTAAAGTCGCTTCTGATAAAAGCCTTCACCACAATCATAACTAAAATCGTTTGCCAAAATTAAACATAGCTTGCCCTTTCTAAGATCTCGTTTGCCCTTTCGTTACGTTTTCAGACCAAGAATTGTAGCCACTAATTTGTCAACACGAGAGCAACACCTTTTCGAAGCTATCTTGTGGAAATGACTTTCTGTGACTGCATATACTAAGAGTAGTGTACCTTTGAACACTGGAGTCAAACCTTTCACGAAACCATGTTGCCTATCGGCTGGAACTTATTGACTTTACTTGCAGTTGAAGCCTACAGTCAGAACTCTAAATTACCTTGGCAAACACACCAACTGCACTATCTCGATTCAAGAATGTAATTTTCCGATGGCGTGACGTCATACACAAAAGCATTAGTTTTATTGAAACTAACCACTTTAACCTTTGCAGCAGGGTTGTAAGTCGGACCGGGCTTTTCGGGTCGGGTCGGGCTCGGAATTATGTTTTTCAAAATGTTTTGGGCCGATTTCGGGTCTGCATACAAAACTTTTTTTTAACAATAAGAGTAACGATTTTTTTCTTTCGTGACGTAGATTTGTTGTGCTCACAGGGTAACTTCTGTGAGTGAAGTGATTATGATTTTTCTTCAGCTAATTCCATTTGCAAACACAGCTGCGTTCTTTTGTTGTCTGCTCGGATTAGTCTCACACTCTTTTTGAGAAGGCGACAGCAGTGAGCAAATTAGCACGCGATGGCGTTGCGTGGGAAAGCTTAATCACTCACGCGATTCTTCGCTTGTTCTAAGAAGCCTACAAACATGTTTTTCATGCCTATAGCGCTATCCTAGATAGTTTCTTTCATGCCTATAGCACCATTGCGGATAGTGTCGTGATAGTTTATTTTTTTTCTTGAGAAACATTATATTTCGAAGTATTATCGTTGACTAACAAACTAAGTTTGTGCTAGATTATGCCAATTTTTTGGACAAGGTGGTTGCTATTTTGGGTGTGATAAATCGTGCACCTGCAGCTACACCCGTACACTACGTGTTTTGTTACCTCGCAGCTGCGCGTACCTCAACTCACTCGGTAAATTTGGCTTTCGGGCCAAATCGGGCTTCGAAATGAGGCCCGTTGAAGCGGAACACCCGGTCTGCCCCGCTTGCCGTTCGAACTTCCTACCGAGGAAGTGATCAAAGCCAATTGATCGCTATCTGCGCCTTAACCGATTTGACCAAAGAAGCGCTTCCCTCGTCATTTCTGATCGAGGCATTTTGAGTTTCGACTTTCA
>JGI24021J15306_10001500_pt1 | contig 23045 bp, 14 predicted proteins | sample Ectturendosymbi1_FD_15306 | JGI IMG/M metagenome (IMG submission 15306) | reverse complement strand
TTTCTTACCGTAAACCCAGGCGATGCACGTTATCTCACATACAGCAGCGATCATCAGTGACAGGCCTGACGCGTACCAGTCGATGAGAGTGACCCAGTACATTCCACTCTGAAAGCAAAACATAGAAAAGTATTTAAGAGCACGACTGCCTGAGAGTAACGTGTCTTAAAAATTGAACTTGAGTTTAACGAAGTTTGATAAAAAAGAGAGCTTAAGCAGTCGTGAGTGCTGATGAACTCCACGATAAGGTTTTAATCATCTGTGCATAGAATCTTTTCACATGCGGGCAAAGTCTTTATCAAGTGCGTTTGTGAAACACATTACGCAAAACGTCAAGTCGGTTGGCTTTAACACTTTAATTTGTTCAACAACAGTTATGCTGAGCTGAACTTTCGTAATGTCGCATAAAGATTTTCACCTGTTCACTCGAAACTTGCTTACCTCAGTAACCATGGGTATGGCGAGAAGGAACTGCACTAGACATAAGCCAGCCAAAAACATCAGGCGATTTCTTCGGAAAATTGAAAACTCATCAACCAATCCGTTGACCACAGCCTCAAGCATGCCGAACTTGAAGGAAGACAAGGAAAATGTTATCAACTTGAAACGTAAAATACGTTTAGAAACAAAGATCCAAGTTTTCTGATATCACTTAGTCATTGATAGGTACATTAATAAGCACTTCCGGGCTGCACAGTAGCGTTTTACAAACAATACTTTTGTGACTGCGGTGACGTTAAGGAATCGTGCGGTACGCAAAGAAGGCGGATATCTTTGCCCCGGGATCTAAAGCGCAAAAAAAACATTATAACAGGTATCACACAAAACATGGAAAAACAAATAACCAAATAAGCTGAACTGGAGACATGCTGCCAACGCCTTCGGTGCATTCCAGCTCCTAACAAAGCTTCACGCGATCTAGAGCTGGGATTTGCAGCAGCTCAACCTGACGTATTGCAAAAGAAAAAATGTCTTTTACACTAAGTATTTCTGTTCTCATAAAGCGATAAGCTAAAAACGTTAAAACTAAGAGATGCGTCCAGTATGAGCGAAACACGAGCTGTGAGGTTTGAGCAGAAACGTTTTAATTTATGCAAATTAAAACCAAGAGAACTGCACTTCATAAAAAAATTTAGGGCGCTGTTTCTTGGTTGAGATATATTTTGAGTATTGAGGATCCTTTTTGATAAATGACTGAAAATCGTTTTACGAAATTGCTACAAAACCTGAAAAAACTGATTCTTAAAAGTTGCCATCACTAAACGAGTGAAAAGCACAGCGTATTGGCACCAGGCCGTCCATGAGAAACAGCAAGACTGTTCAAGGGCTTATCACAGTCCCGTGTACGATGCCAAAACAATCTACAGGATTTGTGCTCAAAGACTCCTTTGGCATATGTGTATGGCAGTAGTGAAACTTTGTTCGTTGGTGACAACAGTTAATGTAAAATAAATCAGAGCAGTTTTAGGATATTTTAGGGCTTAATATGTAGAAAAAAAGGCGTAACAGCCTTTTAAATCTTTAAATGTAGAAAAAGAGTGAGGAAGACAATAGAGACACACAAAAATGTGTCCAATGCAGCTTCCATTGTACATGATGCAAGATGCGTTTGTATGAGCTGAACATTTGGTGGAGCTTTTGAGATGCGTCCATCACCCCTCGGCCTAGGAGAAGCTGTGTCGACAAGCTGAAAACGCAATCTGCGCGTACTTTCGATTGTTTCAGTATTCCCTGCGCAGTCTCATCATGTGCGACGCTACCCGTGAATAGAAGGCACAGATTAATATTTTCTTTATAGGTCACTTCTCCTTTTCGTTAACCAGCGACTGGAAAGTTAAACATAACCTCTCTTGTCTCACAAACCCCATGCAGTTACATGTTCAGCCACGAATTCGCACTCGAGTTTGAAAATAAACAAACCATAACTTAAGCGAGGCAGCTGCAGCGAACAAAAGTAACTTTTGTGAAAAACTGCAAATGCCAGTTGGTGATATGTCAAACGATTTGCTTGAAAGCAAAACAACGCTGCACATGGATTTTCTGGTGAAAGTTGTTCGAACTGCAAAAATAGATGATGAGGAATAATGGAGGTGGTTTGACTTTTCAAAAACACCTTGATATATTAAGCAAAACAGCTACATCCAAAAGTGTCAGTTTATTTCAAAAAGTTTTATTTTGCGTTTTTTAAAAGCAGGCTTTACGTGGTGGAAGTGCTTGTTTATACAGGTCTTTACAAACAGTCTTTCACACGCACATACACCTATACACATTAAGCTTTCATGGTTTTGAAAATGTCTTTTAGATAAGTATGCGTATGTTTGGGCCGAAATTGCAACTTCACAAACGTTTGTACGGGAGGTTTGCACTTCCCCTGCCTTACGAGTTGAATAAAGAAATTATAAGTTTAATAGAAGTAGGCCTACAGTACTATTCGTTGTGTCATTTGCAAAATGCAGAAATCAGTCACAACCAAATGCTAGTCGATTATTTGTTTTGCAGATGCCCTCCGCGTATTGCTGTAACTAAAAGTATCAATGATACACGTAATAGTTGAAATCATAAAATTTAACAGCTTGTTTCTGATCCCAACGTAACCCTGACTTGGGGACAGATTTTTATACGCAGTGGCTTTTCTTTTATAGCAAAAATAAATAGGCAGGTGTCAAGTTGGTAAATAATGACAAATTTTACAAAATATTTCAACGTTGCAGCATTCAGGACTTCCGTTACGAAACTAAAAAAATGTTGAGACTCGGCTTTTTTCCAATTTCAAGACCAACGCCAAGTTCATTTACCACAGCTTACCAAAGGAATACCCAATACACGCAAAATTGTACATTTTAAACGTCACAAGCAGGTAATCCTGGCACAACGCGATCGCATGCTGGCGCTCACGACCGTTCGCATGACCACCGCGACCACTAAAGAACAAAAGGAATAGAAACGTAAAAGGCCACTTCCTGAAATAGAAAAAAGAGCAGGTCACGTTGTATTAGACGACACGCATTAATACGTGCGCGATGACATCATTAAACGCACACTACGAAAAACGCTATTGCAGTGAGAGCTACTTGGCCCAGATTGATTTTGATTTGCTCTTGAAGAGATCTGCTGAGTTTACAGCAGACTTTTTTTACTATCTTCCTAAATAATTCCCACTCGCTTGGCAGTTTATGTTGGTTCGGCTAATCGCCGCAATAGCTTTTCGCGAGTTCTCAACGTCAAATAAAAAGGAATGATGCACTGCACAGTTATCAATTTCGTTGCTAAACCTGCTTGACTACAGTATCATACCACTAAAAGACTATCGTTAGTCAGTGACCATCAGGAACGTTTTTAGACTTCACTAAACAATAAAACTGCAATTACAGTAGTTGGCAGGGCCAATCTCTGCCGTAGTTCTCTGAATCACACGTTGTTCGTATGTTTATTTGAAGAGGCTTCTGCTGTTTTGTCAAAAAGATGATAAAAGATTTGTTGAGGAGAAATTGTCATGCGTTTGAAAAAATATTTGCCACTAAAAATAAATTTTTTTCATTATATCCAACAGTGGATCGTTTTCCACTTATGTCTCTGTATCGCTGTGTATTATTTACTCTTGCCTGTAGCGATTTTGGAGAAATGAAGACGTCTACGACCTGGAATTCTGAAAAAATATCTCCAACTACGTTGCTCCCTCCTGTGGCCATGTAAAAATACAGCCCTTGATATCGTGCAAAAAAGACTGCTGACTGGACGTCGATTGTACGTGATTACTGTGTGCTCAAACTCAGTGGAAACATTGGGTTTTCAAAACAGGAAGTTAAACGTTGTAGTTTCTTGTGATTTCATAATGGCACAATCAACTCAAGCATTTTATGTAATAGAATCAGGCTACAGGATAGATTAGAAGAAAGGTACAGAAACAGTAAAATTGCAATTTTACACAACCGAAATCATTATCGTTGCATATCATCAAGAAATCGTCAAATAATTATCACGAATCGTCATAAAAATAAATCCAGAAATTCAGTTGCACAGCAAATAGACTGCTGAAATCAATAGCTTCTTTATCATGGCCATTACAACTACTCAGTTTGTTTCAAAGGCAATCTTGCTTGCTTCCCAAAATTTTTTAGTTGAATAAACCTGCTTTCAGGGAAGCAGAAAAAAACACTAAAGAACATTTCACCGACAAAAAGCAAACAGCGGCGACCTGTGTGATCTGGATCTGTGATGCAGCGTCTTAACCCTACAGTCGTCTCACTTCGTGTAAAACTAAAAGTAAAACCAACAGTTGCAAAACTTCACACGACACTTCATTTTTCAAAAATTTCCTTTTCAAATTCGTTTAAATTCAGCAATTAATTCATTTTCGACCAATATACTGCTATAAAAGTCATGCAAAGAGTCGGCAGTTTCTAGATTAGCACGTATAAATTTTTATGTTGACAGCTTATGCGATTTTAGGATATGATTCTACCAACTTTCTTCATAAATAGTTTTATTCCAGTACGGAAATATCTTCAAGACGCACAAAATTGTACTTTACTACTAAAAATAGAGGAAATGTAATACTCAACCCCGAATCCATGTTTAGGTTAAAAATGTTAAATAAAACAGACACCACTGTAAAATGGCATCTTATAACATCTCTGCATCAAAGTAAGAGTCCTATTTTTCACCACCGAAGCAATTTGCATCTTCATACTCATATTTTATGTTTCTTCATACCAAGGCCGTGTGTGAAATACCTCTTCGACATATTTTCGCCAAGACTTCATCCTCGTTTTCTAAATTGACATTTGAGCACAGGCCACAAACATGGCCATCGGCATCTCGGAAGCGCCAAGTTCCAGTGTGATGAGAGTTTTTCGCAAGTTGAGATTTTGTCTATAAATGGCTGAATAGTTGTAAAATACGTTTTCTTGGATCTGTGGTGGGTTTGCTCAGGTTCTTCATCAGGAAAGTAGTCATAGAATTAAGCCAAAAAGTCTTTAGCCTGAACGAGCACACCTGGATCTCTCTCGTAGACGAGGATTTTAACTTCAATGCTTGAATTCCGTCTGATCAAGCTGCATTAAATTCAACGTTTGTTATTCTTCAAGCTCTTCCATTGAAACATGGCTACTGTTGACAGAGATTAAGAGTTTCTTTTATTGAGCTAAAGGGTCCATTTTGCAACTTGGACTTATGTTAGGAAATAAAGCTGGAAGCTAACCGGGCTTAAGTTTCCTGAACCCGAAACAAATCTGCAACTGTCTGGCCAATGCACTGTGATTTATTTTAAATTCCACCTGGTTTGAACGCGAAACAATTTCCAATGCCATTTTCTGACCTTCATACTGCAATTACTGTAACCTGAACATTGGCAAATTACATTCATTCTTGATGATTAACGCTTAGACTTTGTCATAAAAGGATTTTAAGAACTTGACTAAATAACTCAACCTCAGCAATGCCAAAATAATCCACGTGAAGGGAAGATGCGAATAATTTTCAAATCACCGTACTATTATTCAGAGCACTGCAAGGTGTTGTGCAGGGATCGAAGTAATGTTCCACTTCCATCAGAACTAAACACGCTGAAATCGATATTCGCTCACATTTACGCGTGATGTTTTTTGCGACATTTTCAAAGAGAAGCAGCTTTCAGACATGCCATATGCACAAACAAGTATCACCGCAATCACTTAAACGAAAGGTGAGCAGGAAGATAGTGAAGCTCAGAGAATAATGGGAGGTTGCCATGACTGCAAGAAACAGCACTTTTAAAACTAAATTTGCGTATTTTTGTATATGTCAGTCGCAGCTAGAGTATTAAAGAATTGAAGAGTGAGATGCTGCTTCATACGCAAGCTCTGGCCACATTTGATTTTGCAATTGCAATGCAGCAGACACAACGTGAGCAATGTAACCATGACTGCAAAAAATTCCGCTATCGGCCTCCACTCGGCAACTTCCATCGCACGATGTCAAGGCTTGCATTTCTGTATGGACATGATTTGCTTTATATTGCCCTTCCCAATGCAAGAAACCCTTGCTTTAATATTGTCTGATGTGGCCATCAACGAAAATTCTAGTTTGGTTTGGAACATGAAACAAAAATCTAAGAACTAATGATTTAACCTCACGAAAAAATGGAAGCAAAAGAGTTAAATGGTTTGTGGTTTCAAAAATTTAGATTGCATTACTTTTTCTATTCGAAAAGCACATAGGCGTTTTCCCTTCAATATTGACAGGTTTACAGGACATTTAGCTGACAGTATATCCTCACAAAGTTATCAACAGTCTGTCTGCGTCGATGGCAAACTCACATAAGAACTGTGTTTTGATTTGTCCAGTTGCCGTGTTTGTTGGACAGGCACACGACTCTAGAACAAATGCCTTTATATAAATTTCGAGTCTTCAATTGGTATTATTTTCAATGTGTAATGCCTTGAATAAAATATTTTTTTTAAGTTTACAGAATACCACAAACTTCGATATTTTCGTTAAGGTAGTGATTTTTCACCAATTGATGCTACCCTTTCGGTTTGACAAGGTCGGGTTTAGCCAAGACTCTAAATTGAACTACCACATAAAGACAATACAAAAGTAACGAACGTACCTCGTGCAGCCGTTGCATACGTGGTAAATGACAGACGCACGCAGTGGCTAAAAAATTTGAAGTCGTTTAACTACATTGCAAATATAGAGTATGAAAATTTTAAGAATTTTCAAGATGTCATTTTTCAAAAATTTTCGTATTTTTACTAACTGCAAACTGTGTCAGTANTATTACCAACACTTTTTCACTGAATCGTATTTTTTCTAAACTTTTGTGTTTCTGCTAAAAAAGCAATTCAAGATTCCTGCAAACAGCACTGTGCACGTCAACGTAAAGGACGTTCACCTCTGCTGTTCGAGCATCCTGAAATTTTCAACCACTGAGTGGCGCACGCTTATCGTACTGATTGCTCCTACCTGGCTGCTCAGACCAAGGTTGAGCAGCATGAAGAAGAAGAGGAAGGCCCAAAGTGGCGCGATGGGAAGGTCGGCCACAGCTGCGGGGTATGCGACGAAAGCCAAACCAGCACCTGAAAGAATGATATGACGTTCCAATACCTGATATTTTCAGTTTCCTCTAAAGAAGTTTTCACTCAAGGCATATAGGAGTGAGGGAAGCAACGAAGACAACTTGCGTTTTAAACCAAAGTGAATCTTAAATCAACTTCTACTAAATGTTGGAAAATCAACTGTTTTCATCGTCAGCAAAGAACCGTTTTTAAGACAAGAGCAACTGCATGTCCTTAAGTCNAATGTGAATTCATTTTAAATCACTGGTTGTTCAGTTATTGTTTAGTATACAACTTGTAATTTGATTTTGAATTTTCTGCGTAAACCTACGCAACTGTGGTTGATGTTTCTTCAAAAAACAATTAAGACCATGAAAGCAATATTAAAATACCACAACAAATAACTTTATATTTCCTCTCATGGTATGCTGCCGGGCTGGTTGACTCTCTCACTGAACAATCAAAGAAAACCTGACCGATTGAGTGCTCAAACTGGGAAGGAATTTTGCAGCAAAGAAAACTAAAAACCCAGACGGGTGGTCCATGATTATTGGCCCGATTGCCAGAGAAAAGCAAGCGTGAGGTACTTTAGCTAACCTTGATCGACCACGTCCTTGACATCACGTCCTGTTTGATAAGCCAGAGCACCAAGCACCGAAAACACTACAAAACCAGCCAGAATGCTTGTACAGCAATTGATGGTGGTGATAGTGAGAGCATCTCTGAAAAAATTATAAGCATTCATCCAAAGGTAAAAATCACGTTAAATGACAAAACTGTAACTAAGTTTTAATTGTGTTTAGGCAAGGAACCAAAACATAAAAGTGACATCCTACAAAACACTTTTATAGGAGGCAAATACTGTGCAGTTCAGCGGGCTACTGGCCCGGGTCAACGAACTATCAACTTCAAACAATTTATCACCACTCACACCTATTTTTAGAGTTGAACATATCATGGAGTGATAACTTCCACATCTGCTCAGGATACAGTTTTCCATTTGGTCCAATACAGTAATGCTTTCGCTCAAAGTCTCCAAACGCAAAAGGCATTACTGTCATTTACACCACCAGAAGTGAAAATATAAAATTACCAATAACGTTCTTTTGTGCTTGACTTTTGGTGGAAAGTCGAAACAACAAAAAAGTAAAAATCAGTCTGTGAATTCCAATGCAACAGTATCAATACAAAAGAGCCCCTAAATGTTGAAGCACATCTATGAATAGAGAGGTCCCAGATAGGATGGTTCGGTCACGTGACTAAAATGCCATGGGAAAGATTGGCGAGACGCGTTCTGCTGACTACACCATAGAGGTCGACCAAGGACCACGTTGCGTAATTAGATCTCCGAGCGGGTTTGGTCTCAGCTTCGTTTGGATCAAAAAAAAGCTATCAGAGGTTTCTGAAAACTGTGAGGTATTTCGAGACCTCTTAGGGATGCAGCCCTTCGACGAGACAGCGGGTGTGAAAAGTTAACGAGCCTGTCATTTCGATCGCTCATGTTCACAGAGTGCTGCAAGCGCCTGGCAGAGATTAACATGAGACAAGAAATAAAACTTAAACGATCTGCTGCAACCAATTTGCCCGTGAACAACACGTAGTCCATACACAACCTACCTGTAGACGTTGTTGTTGAACTTATTCATCGAGGCAAAGGAGAGCAGTACACCCCAAGCTGCGCCGAGCGAATAAAATATCTGGACAGCTGCGTCGGACCAAACCTGAAACAAAGCAAAGTTATGAAGAAGGTAGTTACTTCACAGAAGCTGAACTTGCGTATTTACAAAATATTAACGAAAATGACCCATACGATTAGCTTTTGAAAAATAGTAGCGCCGCGAGCACATGAGGGTTAAAGTTACACTTACAATCTGTGCAAAAAACTGTTTTCTTTCTATAAGGGCTGTCATAAAGTATAGCCTACAGTTAGCAAAACATTGTTGTAGTTTTGTGCAGACCTCCAAAGGTTGTGTTTTAGACCTGCTTTGGTAGCAAATACAGCGTTACCTAGGCTTGAAAAAGTTTTTTGTGAAGAACCCTTCAACCATTTCTCCTTAATGAAATGTGAAGATTTTGATGAATAAATGTAAGATGTGGATGAACACTTAATAATTTTCGGTGAAGTCGCCTCAGTTCTTGAGATATATTTATACTTTGGGTGATGTGTGAAATTGAAAGGTACAGAGTTACAGAGACGAAATCTGGATTGCAATTTTTTCCTCTTCTAAATATTTACTTGAAATCGTAATTTTGAGATTTTTGAGTAGAGACAAACGGTGAAAAACTGAAAGTGTGCATGACATGGTAACTACTGTTGTGGCCAAATGTGCATAATTGCAAATGGATAAATGCTTTTTTGTTTTGGTAATCATTTTCGTGGCGACATTTTGTGCGAAAGATTTCATGGACACAGTTTGAAAGAAATGAAATCAAATCTCTTCTAGCGGCAAAGTACAAACAGAATAAGACGATGCTGCTCCATGGCACACAAATCATTAGGAATGTGACACTCTGAATAGAAGCGAATTCGCGCAAATTCGGTTACGACTGCATAACCCTTTCATAGGCTACATATGCTTTATAATGTACACAGTACAAAAGCGTGATTGCAAACGGAACCAGTTTTGAAACTTGAATTGCATGATCAGATATTTCTTGAAAACTTGAAAGAAATTGAAAGTACTGAAGAGTAGATTTACTGTAGCATTGAGCGTTAGGTACATCTAAACTAGTTGGATCTGTGACCTACCCGAACTTCAGTCAGCTTCGTCACATTAGGCTTTATGTAGAATTCGATCCCATTCATCGCACCCTCCTCCATGACGCCTCTGATGAGCAGGATTATAAGCACCAAGTATGGAAAGGTCGCAGTGAAGTAGACCACCTGAGATAGAGCTAATGTCCTGAAATCACGTGTTCTAATACCAACATTCAACTAGACTGAAAAAAATCAAGACAAAGCGTTTCTGCACAAAGTAGAATTCAGCCGGTAAACAAAGAATTCTCTTTGGACTTTGGTGGCTATTGTAGTTCTCAAAAGGAACACAAACAAGAATGCCCACTTCGATCTCAACGTATATTCATGATTTTTGAGGCAAATTGGTCGTTTGCTGTAATCTTTTACAGTCTTCCTGCTTTACGAACATAAAAGTACAGAAACAAATCAACATTCTAACCATTGTAACACCTAAATCATTCAGTGTCAAAGTTTTTGCCAAAACAGAGAAGGCGGTGGTATTAGTGGTTGGAACAAAATGCTACCAAGAAATTTGAACTGCCAATAACAGTTTGTCTTGACAGAATCACAAACACCGAAACCATGAAATGACGATGCGTAATAATCGGACGCAGTAAGAGCCTAAGGTCTCGAAAGGTTACATTCTTAGTAAAACACTTTTGCTATCAGGCTCGGCTTTATCGCCCTTGTGGTGTCTTGATGCTAAAATGATTTATACTGGTATCAATGGTGTGATTGTTGTAACAAACAATTACGTTATTACGCCAGGTAACGACAAACCGACTCCATCGTTTATTGCAGAACCAGCCAGCATGATGAAACGAAATATAAAAGTTTTGTTCAAACGTTTTAGTCAAAAACAGCGCTTTCATTTGGGCCAAATCTCATTGTCATCGTGGCGACTGTCAGTCAGAGGTATTTTTGTTTCACGACATCAAATTTCCGTCAGGTTGGCTTTAAAACAGATGCTGCGTATTTAAGCACAACCACTGAGTAAATCCACCAGCAGTAATGTGGGTGTAATATAGTCAATCTTAGCTTTGAGAAACCATAGTACTTGCACCGCAGTCAAAGGTTGGTGAGACGTGGCGCTCCAGCAGGTGATATTCTTATTTTGCTGTTACTTTTTCACTTTGTCATCGTTTTCAAGGCTGTGGAATAAATACCTTTGTACTCTCTATAGCTGCGCTCTCAATGCTTTCCAAGTTGCATCAGCTCCTTCACTACCCTGCTAAGAAATTTCATTGCCATGAGTGGTGGTTGTGATTCGATTGCCCTTTACTGGCTCATCATTTTGCAATTCCCATTTGCTACACCGACTGGCGTCACACATTATAATGAATTCACCTTTCCTGAAGTCTTGACCCCTTTGAAAAGGCAGACAAACACGATGACCCAAGCCAACAGCAAAAAGCCGAACAATTCCCACTGCATGTTGCCAATGACATCAATGCTTCCTGTCAAGCGCAAAACTTTATTTCTGAAATATAGCATTAAAGAGTTTCAGAATAAAGCCAAATAAAAATATTAAACTTTCTTTAAGCGTGACTTACGAGAAATACTGCTGAGCGGGTGTAGCGAACTCCTGACAAGAGCCGTTAATATAAGTGCCGTTTTCCCAGTCGTTGCGCCCCATGTAGGAAGCATTGTTCAAGTACGAAGAATTTACAAAGGTCTGGCTTTCGTCCTCGAACCAGCCGTAACCTTTCTTGCACTCGAATCCAATCCACTGAGGAGCAATCGTCTCGTTCCCATCTGCAATGTTGTCGGCACTGTGTTGAAATCAGTGGCCACAGGTGGTGTTTCAACTCTAAAATTCCTTTACCATAGGTTAGAAATCATTATCCAGCTCAAAGGTTTCTTAATCCTAACCAAAATATGAAAACACACGCGCTCGTAGCCTGGCCGACCCAACATGTACTTTTGGTGGTAGGTGGAACAAGGAAGTATATTTGACAACAGCCACGTTCAGGCTGTTTGCCCAAAATGCATAAACATGATGAGAAAACGTAAACAACGATGTTCGTCGACACACAAGCAGAACAAATCATCGAGGCGAGAATAAGGGAGCTTCGGGAACAGTTCTGCAATTCAAACTTGTTCAAGAAAATGGAGCAGCAACGCATAACAACAAAGTTAGAAAAAAGAACACAGTTCAACACCAACCACTTTTAACAGGTTCCGGTATCCGCGTGTGTGTACGTGGGTATGTGGCAGAGTCTCAACTGAAGAGGATAATTGTTTGTGAAAACAAAGGTTGTCTTTGTAGAAGACAGTAAATCAACAATAGCATGCTGATAAATATTGTCAATAGGATTCACGCCCAAGAGATGTTTTTAGCACACAGAACCTGATTTGACAATCTTCAGCACATTACTTCAGAGGAATTTTGTTTTATTCCAGGCTTATTTTGGCAACATCTTTGAATCTATGGAGAGAACAGCTAGCACCTCGAGCAACTGAACTTGGTTCATTGTAAAGAACATTTAGGTTAAGCAACCTCCAAGAGCTGGGAAACAAGATAAAGACAGCATAGCCGAAAACAGGTGCTATTTTTTTATTTTGGCAGTTTGGTGGTCCGTAAAATAGGATTTTGGCGTTCATTAAAAATGACAACAGTAACAGAAGAACCACTTCCTTCTGTGCCACAAATGCTATAACATTTGCACTCAGTACATCACAAGCCAAAAGGCATTATTGTTTTCACTAAGCGGCTTTTGCAAGGTCGGCGGCTCACTATCACGGGAATGCATACAAATCTTGATTTACTAGTTTCATTCTCGGCACTATGGAAAGCATGATGAAACGTGAGAAAACACATCATTTGTAGATCAATTGCTGTCCAACCTTCACTGGCATTTAAGTGGAGGTTTCATGCAAGGGATTGGATCCCAAATGAAAGTAATGATTCACGAAAACACTCTTCTTGCTACATTCAACGGAAATTTTTATCTGAAGTTGCTGCAACGTTTTTGTCCTTGTTTTTGAACAAAGTGACAACCTTGGCGTCTCTTATTGCTTTTAGAAACAGCCGTCTATCATTTGCAGGGACGATGACTCAACAAAGCAAGTTAACGTTTTCCTGTAAAGGAGTCTAGCAAGGATCCTGTTCTTTTCCACATGAAACGGAATCGATGACAGAACGAAGCTCTTCGTTTTTGATCAGGTTCCCTAGGTTTTGCATGAGACGCAAACCAGAGTCACCACTGTGTTGTCCCTGATCAGTGAGCGTAAAACGCAAGCGTGTGATTGATCCATCTGGCCAACTTTCCGTGTACTTGATGAAGAGACGTACGCAGGTCATGCACTGCAGGAGAGACTTTTTGCAGTAGTCGTAGTTACGGCACTTGCTCTCCTCGCACACCCGCGGCTTATGCCACGAATGTTGGAGAACGCTGAAGCAGGGTATGCAAGCAATCTTTGCATACAGAACAAAACAAATCCCGTTATAAAGCAAGCAATGCTATGTTTTGCAAAGTCAAAGCGCCAACAAGTTTTTAAGTTGCAGATATATCCTTATTTGTGACAATCGCTGCCTTCGAGAGGAGAAGATTCTTTTATACAGAACTGCAAACGCATTTCAGAGCTGAAACGCAAACTACATGCTGTTCGAAGTTTTGGGAATGAAGCCATCCATGCAAAAGAACTGCATGAGATCAGATCCAAGCGAAAAACCGTCATACTATAAGTAACCAGCTAACTCCACTTACTGTGGTCTTTATCGCGGCAGACTTTCGTGTTCCAGTCATTGCCACACGTTGACCACGGCAGGGTCGACGTAAGGGAGTGAAAGATATAATGCAGGCTGTAAGCGATGATGACGTTGTAGTAGATGCAGACCACGAAAGATACAGTTATCATGCAATATCCCACACCTGCAGAAGAACATAAAACTTAGTAACCTTATAACATAAAACTTAGCCAGCATTATACGTATGCGCACCCATGCCCAAAGGTCATGTTAGTAGTGTACATTAAAAAAACGCAATTAGCACAGTAGCAGCTGAAATTGTGATAGAACGGTTCCCTTTCAAAACAGACCTATTCATAACACACCACTCGAAACCGAACACGTTCAGAGCCGTATCAGCCGGCTTCCATAACCACCAATTGGAGGGCATGCTGTCAGAGGGGGCCCGAAAATATGTGATCTTAGCCCCCCAAAAAAATTCAACCTCCAAAATTCAAAAATATCAGTGAACTTTTTATTAATCCCCATTCTGTTCCGGAACGGGATTTTTCGGTCTGGCCGTTTCGGTCTGAGCCGTTTTGGTTTGGGCCGTTTCGGCCACGGGACATTTCGGTCTGGCCGTTTCGGTCTGGGGACATTTCGGTCACGACATTTCTGTACATAAACAACTTATTACATTCGTTTATTTAAATGACTATAGGCAGGTGAAACGTCACTCTAGCTGGTGTTGTACCAACTCCCTTTGAGGAGTCATGATTGCGATTAAATCTGAATTGTAATTATGACTTTGAAGAATTTGTATTTGATTGCAAAATGTCGACAATGATTTAATTCGCTTGCTGATGATAATGAAAATCATATGTTTATGCTGATTAACTGTTGGATCTTGAATCTTGTTTGTTGTTTTTTTAAGTAAAACATCTCGTTGATTTAAGTATGTTTGCATTAAAATGTGAACATGTAAGATTTCTGCAAGATTTCATAGTCTGACCGAAATGACCCCAGACCGAAACGGCCCAGACCGAATCGGCCAGACCGAAAAGTCGCGTACCCATTCTGTTCTGTCCTGCAATTTATAGACAGAGCAGTACCCGCAACTGTTACATAAAATAACAACGCCGGATCAGTTTGATACGTTTGTGAGATAATAAACGTATTTTTGTAGCGATTGTTGTGAAAAAATGTATTTGCTAGCCCAGGTAATCTTCTCGTATTTTGTACTGCATAGAAGCAAGATACAGTACCTCTGGTGCTTACGAACAAAATTACACATTTGCACAGCCTGTTGTTCAAACAGCCAGATGGAGTTATGAGTGTAGTTAGAAGAGTTTATTTAGCAATCACAGCTAAGCTTGTGCCAACAGAGTAGTGCAATTAGTGGATTACGGATGTTAGCAATGTTGCGTCAACGTAGGTCTTAGTCCAGGGGTCTCAAACTCATATTGCTCCGTGGGCCACATGAGGACTTATAAGGTAACCCACGGGCCGCATTATGATGCTGACACCACAATAGAGGTACGTGTACTTACTAGAAACAGCTTTTACATCTTATTTCCTGTGAAAGGCATCATGAATTACAGGCAAATCATTTCTAGCCGTCTCTACGTTCGTATTAATCAGCTCTAACCGTCTAAGGAATTTGTTCACTCGCTAGTTGAGCACTTAAACACCGGTGAACAAACTAAATAAGGTAAAGGTTATTCATTTCATTTATTTTCATGCCCGCCTTTCGTCTAGGGAGGGTCGTGGTAGCAAAAGCCCGATGAGGACTTGGAGTACCTCACAGTCAACAGCAATTTCAAGATAGTTCTGTTGGCTCCACACCAACGCGGGACCAAGCAAGGTCGTAGATGCAGTTACTCCACCTAGGCCTTGGACGACCTCTGGGCCGTTTTCCCGTGGATTAGCCAGCAGGACTTGCCTAACCAGTCTTTCGTGGGATATTCTGGATACATGGCCGAGCTAACGTAGTTGTCATCTCTCGATTCAGAGAAGTGGTTTGACATTCAGGGCTCTGCGAATTTCACAGCTGCGCACTTTGTTGCGAAGTGTTACATCAGGGGCGTAACGAGGGGGTCACAATGTCCCGGGCGCCGAATCACTGGGGGGCACGGAAAAGTCCCGACAATGTGGCAAGTTTTTTCCTCAGTACAGTAAATTTACTCCCAAAAGATCTTAGGTTCGAACATGGGAGGTCAAACTTGTTTTCTTGCCCCGGGCGCCATCTAACCTCGGTACGCCCGTGTCACCGTGGACTCTTCGCAAAAATCCCATCTCTGGCGCTTGCACCTGTGTTAAAATTCTTTCGGTCATTACCTAAGATTGATGACCATAGGTAAGGATCGGAACAAAGACCGATTTGAAAACTGACAGCTTTGTGGTGTTTGAAAGTTCTCGTTTTGTGACCACAGAGCGGTAAAGCTCATGCAGAACTGCGTTAGCTTCACCAATCCGTGTATCAATCTCCTCGCTCCACCTTCCGTCACTCGCAAATACCACTCCTAGGTGCTTGAACTTCTCCACCTGCTGCAGTGCATTGCCGCTCACTTGCAGCATACATTGCCTTGGATTTGTAGAGAGACACAATACCTCGGTATTTTTAGTGTTGATTTTCATTCCGGTTCGGTCGCACGCAGCTGAAAACCGATCGAATGCATGCTGAAGACTCTGTTGAGAAGATGCTAGCAGTACCAAATCGTCTGTAAAAAGCAAACGGTTGATCCTGCAACTCCCAAATGTGACACCCTCATCGACTCGGCTGTGACTGTCTATCCAGTTCATGTAGACTATGAAAAAGAATGACAGCACACACCCTTTTCGGAGTCCAATACCAACGGCAAACGGTATTGTTAACTCTCCTGACACAGGCACAAACTTCTGGTCAGGAATACAGTGACTTGACAGCCGACAACAGGCGGCCGTCAACACCGTGCTCCCGCAACACTTCACAAATCTTTTCACGAGGAACCCGGCCGAATGCTTTCTCGAGGTCGACAAAGCATATGTAGACGTCTTTGGCATACTCCCAAGATTTCTCATAAATTTACTGGAGAGTGAAATTTGGTCTGTAGTGCTACGGCCAGGACGAATACGGCACTCATTTAGGTTTGATTCAGTTATTTCGCGGCATTTTTTTCAAGGCACTTGACAATGTAAATGTTAACTATTTGAAAATTCCCGAAAAGCATCGCGGGCTCCACAAAAGCCCTCGCGGGCCACATGCGGCCCGCAGGCCGCTTGTTCTAGACCCCTGCCTTAGTCTATATTTGTTAACATTTATATAGTAGTTTATTTGAGATATGAAATGTTATTAAATCTAAACATATGCCATGCACCAGAAGATTAACAAGTCTTCAGATCAGAAAGGTTTGTGTACGCGTATATTGGCTAGTTAAAAGCAAGGTGCGCATACTTTTCAAACAAATTCACTTAGCTCATGGTAAATTTTAACAATTAAGACTAATGAAAGAAAACGTTCTTCGCGGTTCATTGCCGGCCTCAAGCTTGTTCCTTCGATTACAGTGTATTGATAACTGAAAAATAGGCTTGATTTCCTGCAAAAGTTTGTTAACATTTGCATTTCACTACCACATCTCTAAATAATCGTCGTTAATTAAATAACAATGACTAAACCCACTTCCTTTCGTTAAACTCGTTCAAAAAATTTTAGTTGCAAATTACGAGCCTATTATGGGTATTTGCAGGAAAATATTTGATAATTTTATAATTAATTCGCACAATTTGTAGACGCTGTTGTAGTGGACTCTTTAGTGCTTTAATGTTTTGTGCATTCTTACTGCGTAATTTCCAGTAATATTCCATTCGTGATTCAACGCAATGTACTGGTTTGCCAACAGTCCAACAGTTGACATGTTACCTGCAAACCTGCATCACCGCAGTTGGTCGCTGTTTCCTCTGCGCACGTGAACGCACAACGCCTTTGTTGACCGTTCTAAAATCCACAACGAAGCGTTTAACGTTACTTTATTCTGACTTCACACTCAAATGTATCGGACGTTTTGTTATATATCTGAATATATTCGAAAGAAACAACCAACTTAGAGTGCTGCTGGTGAGTTAACGAACAAAGTTTTGAGAGCCTTTAATTCGCCTTGCAATCACAATGGCTTGGCAACTTCAAGAAGTTAGGTCGCATAGTTGGGAGACTGACTGTGTTCCTGCAACAACTAGGTTGACCCCTCAACTAGCAAGGATCTCTGTGGGATCGAAATCGACCGACTACATTCGGTTCCGCAACAACCAAGAAATCTACGCTGTGTTGTGACTTAAATGTAAATTTTCAGAATGTCTAGTCCCCTTGCACAAGCGTGAAGCCCCCCCCCAACTTTCTGATAACGATTCTACCGAAATTGTGTCAGCAAGTGGAATAGTGAAACAAGAAAAAATAAAAAATATAGATATTTTGTTGTGAAGGCCACTCGGCCTCAGAATGTGCCATAATGTCGAAATCGTTTTTAGAAATCACCCCTTGTAGGCCCCTGAAAGCATTTTTGGGGGCACCAGAGTTGGGCTGCTACGGCACTGACCACGTTCGTAACAGACCTGTTCATAATAGATCCATTCATAACAGACATTTTTCATAACAAACCAGTTCATAACAAACCACTTCACAAAAGACCCGTTCGTAACAGACCCGTGCATAACAGACCTGTTCATAACAAACCACAGTTCAGAGCACGTTCATAACAGACCTATTCGCAACAGACCACGTTCATAAGAGACTCATTCATAACAGACCTGTTCATAACAAACCAGTTCATAGCAGATCTGTTCATAACGGACACGTTCATAACAGACCCATTCACAACAAACCCGTTCACACCAGACCACGTTTATATCAGACTACGTTTATAACAGACCACGTTCATAGAAGACCATGTTCATTGTAGACCAGATCACAACAGACCACGTTTCATAACAGACTACGGTCATAATAGACTGCTTCATAACAGAACACGTTCTTAAAAGACCACATACTTAGCAAATCAGTTACCAGTAGGTAGACTATTTCATGACAGACCAATACATAAATTATTGCGTTCACAACAGACAGATGATTTTAGATCTAAAGATGACTGCTTGTATAATTGAAGACTCACGAGACAGCAACCTGTGTAGTAGGCCATTCGCGTTACCACCCACCCATTTTTCTGAAAAGCAGCATGAACTAAACAACATTAGGAAACGTGAAAATGCGTTCTGCTAAATCGTGATTTTGTTTCCAGCTGCAGTACTCATGCACACGCGTGCGGCTTCCGGCATATGCCACGAACTTTCCTTTGAAAACCGCCCAACTCATCACGGTGGAGTTATGACATTTCTAGAGCGAAAACGGTTTTGCTGCGAAAAAGCTTCAGTCGCGGCATTTTACCGTAGCTAAATATTAGATATTTTTCTGTTTTCTCCGCAGCCACCTTGAGCATTTGGGCTTCTGATGTTACAATCGATCTCATCATTTCCCATGTTCTCGTAGGCAAGCAATTCCTTTCACACTGCTCTCTAGCTCTGCATAAACGCTGCGCTGAACAAAACCTTATGGACCACACGCAAACAGTTGTTTTAAACAGCTTATCGTGGTGAATGCGTCTATGTCTACACATGACTTTGAAATTATGTGAAGCATGCTTTGATGGCTGCAATCTGCAGATTTTTCGTTTATGACCAAGCAGATATTGACGTAAAACTTAGAGCCACCAATACCTAATGTATTTTTATTTTTTAGCTTTGTGCTAATGACGTGATGCACAAGTTGCTGAAGTTGCGAGATATAGCCTAATTATGTAAGGCATAACTAGAACTTCGTTCTAGATCAGTGCTTGTCAACCGGGCGTATCGTACACCCCAGAGTGTACCAGAATTTTCCAGGGGTGTACCAGCTTGGTGGGGTGTACAGGGGTGTGCCAAATGTGTGCTCTTCAAGAACAGTCACATTGTCCCACATATGTCTTTTGCTCCAGCGAAGTGTATTAACTTTTTAGATTTTAACACCGTATCAATCGGGGAGGTGCACTGTCTGTCTTTTCCTGGCTGTTTGTTTGTGACGTTGGTCAGATGACCACTATGTATTCTTCTTTTTTTCTTGAAATGCAACATTCGGGAGTATGCCTGTGAGAAATGTTTGGGAACCATTGCTCTAGCTTGAATTTCTTGTAAGCTAATGTACTAACCATGCTTTTCTCTGCTGTGATTATTGTTTTGTAGTAAGACACGCAACAATATTTGCCACATTACTTTAAGCAGTTAACTGGAGCTAAGCGACAACTTATACCAAGAGGAAGTGAGTAATCTCTATGTTAATTTCATCTTGGCACTTTTTCAATTCAGATTTTAAGCTGTTATCATCTTATACTTTTGAAAGGTATTGCAGTAAGTTGTTGAACCTCAAAGAAAATTGACATGCGCAATGTTTTAAAGTAAAACTTTGTAGCGAAAGGTAGTTGTAAAAAAGAACATAGTAACTATCGAAGGAAATACTTCTGTGAATCAAGTGAGAGTATGGATGTCAGCAAGTCACATTCTGAGTGCAAAGTAGCCCACTTTTCCGGGAGTAAGGTCGAGATTTAGCAGTGTACAGTTATAAAGAAAGTTATTCAAGAAAAAAGGCTTGTATCTGCATCGTGTATGGGTTTTGTCACCACAAAAGAAGAAATGCTGAACTCGTATCCTTCAGGGCATTGCCTATTTTATACAACCTACAGTATTTGATAAAAGTCATTCGACTCCAGGACGTCTAAAAAACGTGTGAGGTCACAGCATTCTACTCATCAAAGTAAGTCAAAGGCATTCTTTGAAGCATCTCCAGAAAGTCGTTGTCGATGGAGGAAAGCAAGCCGTTCCCATGGAGAAAAAAAAACGTTTCCAAAGTAAGAAAAATGCCACTATTAAGTAATACAACTAAACGTAGATGTCTTCATATTTCAGATTTGTTGAAACAACTTCTGGACAAGCTGAAGAAAGCTCATTTGTTTGATATTTGTCTCGATGAAACAACAGATGTTTCAGAAGAGGTTCAGTTGATTTTTTGTTGTAAGTTTGCCAATCAGGAAACAAAAACCATTGGCGAGTTGTGTTGTCTTAACGTTGAAGTTTGCTCAACTGCTCAAGCCATCTTCGCCAAATTGGAACAGCAGCCATGCAACGCACTACGACAGTAATCTCCCAGTTAAGTTCGCACCTGTAGTTCGCATCCCAGTTAAGTTCGCATAAAATATTGAAAAAATCTGGATTCAACTTTTTCACTAATTTATTGGTATGTGCAGTGAGTCAAACATGGCAACACAACTTGTCATGAAAAAAGTTAACAAGCAACAATATGGTGCTAAAGTTCATTTAAACAAGTCAGGAATGGTCAGCTGATACATGTTATGCTCTCTTTTGCGTTTTGCTTTCAAAATCACCTGCCTTAAATGTATAACTTATCTTAAATATCTTTAAACCTTCCGACAGACGCTCTAATTTTTTTCTTTTTCATCTCTTCAAACATCAGATCAGAACGTTCATGAATAACTTCTCGCTTTACCCAAACTTTTCTAATAGTAGCCTCACTAACTTTGTACTGCCGTGGCGATACTTCGTTTGCTTGGAGGATTTGTCTGGCTCAACTTAGAGATTACTTCCAATCTCTGTGACTCATTCAAATGCTTGGGTTTACCTGACATTATATGTGAATAGTATAATTCAAGTAAACACTATGAGCCTTGGTAACAAGATTAGTTAGCTTCAGGCAATGCAACAATCAGTCTCGAAACTTCAGCCCTAATGATCAGCAACATGGTTGCCAACCAGTTTTCACCAAAAAAAGCCAGACCTTGTCCCAAAAAAGCCAGAAAAAGCCAAATAACAGTTTGAGGTATATTCACATAAAACATGCATAATCAAACACAAAATAGATTTAAAACTTGTCAGAAACATCAATATAATTATAACACAATTCCAATCTTTAGAAGGATTTTCTTTCCCAGTAATTACACTGTCTTACATTTGTTACTTATAAATAACATCGATGATTTTTAGGGCAACAGTAAAATTCTTGCAATATTCTTTGTCCCCTGCATGGTCATAGACTCTCGTAAGAAGATATTTGTAATGAATATGCAGCTCAGACAATGTTTTGCCAGAGCTAAGCCTGTTCGAATGAAAAAAAGGCAGAAAAAGCCTATATTTGTCTGGCTTTTTGATTTCCAAAAAAGCCAAAGGTGTTCAAAAGGTGTCCAGAATTTCAAATTCTGGCTTCAAAAAAGCCAAATTGGCAACCTTGATCAACAATTCAGCGTCTTCATTTTTGCTGATGCATATACAGGCCTTCCAACGTAATAATACGCTTTTGTGTAGAGCACAAAGCATAATTGCCAAGTTCGCACATGCTGCTCGGATTCAAGTTGCGAACTTAACTGGGAGATTACTGTACTAATGGAGTTGTCCGAAAAATTAAAAACACTTCCCTTGACTGTGTTTCAACCTGTTTTTTGGGGGAATCTTTCGGTCACAGACCGAAGTTTTTTGAAATGACTGACAAAACTTAGGTCACGTTGGTCAGAATGCCATTTTCAGTCATACAAAATAAAAAAATGACTGAAAATTTTTAAGTTATTTTGGAAAAATGACCCAAAAGTCTCAGCGAAAATGAACCTAGGTTTCCACTCACTGCATCATTAATTGAAAATTTGTGGTTAGAGGTTAATTTAAGAAAATAACCAGAGGTCAGGTCTGGAGATTGTTCCCGAGGATGTCAAAAAATTGAGAAATTCATCCTCTCACATTCGAAGAAGCATCGGACGTTTTCAGAAGTGTGCAAAGACATGATAGCAGACACAGTGAAGTTATATTTCATACGGAGGCACGCTGGTTATCCAGAGAAAAAGTGTTGCAGCGTGTGTTTCAACTGTGGCAAGAATTGCGGGTTTTCCTTGCTCGACAAGAATACCCAATATCCACTAATTTTCAAAGCAATTTTTGGATTTATTTGGATCTTAATTCTGTGTCATGGATTGTGCAGTTTTTTACATATGAAGAAATTAACTTGGGCTTTTCGCATGTATCTGCAACAACACAGAAAACGGCAGGACATGACACACGTAACACTAAAATTAATGAAAGTCAATCTTCCTGCTCATGAAGTTTGTACAACAATCAGTATGAATAAAAAAGAAGAAATCATCTCATTTACTGTGATTGCTCCTTCTGAAGTTCATCCGCCAGTTGTCAAAAATGTGGTTTTAACCCTGTTTCAAGGGCGTTTTTCATTATAGGATCAACATCCTTGATTGAGTTTGTTTCTTTCATTTTATTTCGACAAGAGCAGAAAATCCTTGCTCGCAAAGGTAGGTTGTTGGCATGCGATCAAAAACGAAAATAGCTTATTGGGTGAGATTTCGGTATTCAGGAATGCTGAGAAGTGATACGCAAAAATCTGCTAAGAAAGCAACATTTACAGCGTAAAAATCGCTTACATTTTATACTTTAACAGCACTAAATTTTAGTGCAATGGCAAGGGTGTACAGGTTTTCTGACAAGTTTGAAAGGGTGTACCAATACAAAAAAGGTTGACAACCACTGCTTT
>JGI24021J15306_10001499_pt1 | contig 23053 bp, 10 predicted proteins | sample Ectturendosymbi1_FD_15306 | JGI IMG/M metagenome (IMG submission 15306) | reverse complement strand
GACATCTTACAAAATGTGATTGTTTCAGGAAATCTTTCTGCCAAATCAACAAATTTTCCTTTGTTATATTGTTTTTCCTCATTGGTAAAATGTCTACGCGGGCCAGATGAAATGGCTTCGCGGGCCGGATTTGGCCCGCGGGCCGTAGTTTGGTGACCCCTGGGCTAGACAATCGTAATGTGCATGGGCGTAACGAGATTAGATGGCGCCTGGCAAATGAAACAAGTTTGGCACCTCCCTGTTCGAACCTGAGGTCTTTCGGAAGCAAATGTACTGTTTTGACAAAAGTGTTTATGACATTCTTGTGACTGTTTGGACCCCGCAGTTATTCGGTGCCCGGGGAATTGTGCCCGCTTGCCCCTCTCGTTCTGGTGTTATGTAATAAAATCGGAAAATTTTACGAAAATAAAGAAATTTTCAAGTCTGCACGACATGAACTTATATTCCATGAACATCTGCAATTTTCGAACACAATAGGTCTATCGCATGGATCTTGCACTGACTGCTAACAAAGGTTACTGGTGGCATTTCAAGTTTCTTCGTGTAGTTTTTGTGTCACTTCTAATCCGCCTCCACGCGTTTTTTTCGACGTGGACTTGTGTTTGTTTTGCTAATAATAAACTTTTCCGACATTCAACAAGATACTTTTTGAAGATTAGATAGGTTTGAGAATATTTTCGCAATTGTTTTGAAGGCCGCTTCCGCTCCAGTAAACCTGGGTAATGGTGAGAATGTTATTTAGCCAAAATGTGTGTGGTTCTTAACCATGTTTGTTAAAAATGTTACCTGAGCAGTTGGGTCTTCACCGTTATGCAGTCCAAGGGTGTACGCGAGGGGGAGTTTGGGGGTCAACACCTNCCTTGAGCTTGGTATTTTACTATGACTTTATTGCCTGCACAAAGGGGATTACTTGTTTTTTAGCATACTTTCTGCTTGTTAAGTTGTCGACTTAATGCAAATACCACNGAATGAATTTGCATGCAATTTTCAAGAAACATTGTAAATGGGCTAAAAAGTAATAATTAGGTTTTGGTGAGAATCTGGGTTATCGTCAGCATCCAGGAATCATCCTACCACTTTTAACAGACCTTTCGTCAACTACGCATGTTTAAGATTGTGTTCCGCGACACTTCACTTTATCCAAAACAATTGTCTTTTTTGTCTGCTATGGCTGGTCAGCGCAAGCGCTAACCGCATATGGCTACATTACCAATTTCTGTAGCTCGATAGAAGTGTTGGATAGGCTCAAAAACAGAAATATTGTTTACAAAAGCATTCAGGCATTTGATAATGTCTTAGCAGGAAAAAGGACAACTAGAACTTTGCTGGACTTCTCTACATAAAAAAAATTGAAAATTTTCTTGCGTACTTTATGCGCATTCTCAATTCTTTTGTAGCTTAGCAAGATTCAATCGTGCAAACCGGGGTGCACTCCATTCAGTCCAGCCGGAAATTTTTATTCTCGACTGCTCGTTTTCGACAAGACATTAGCGCAACCTCATTTTGTAGTTATAAATTAACGCAATGATGAGTGTGTATTACTCCCCTGTTTTAATACGCAGCCTGATATTTTTGCAGTTATGAACTGTTGTGTCGTAGCGTTGAGTTTATTTTCCTCCGATATTCTAACTTGGAGAGTTGATATTTATATTCAGTGCAATGACACATAAAATAAGAGGAGTGCGTGTGGAAGATTATGCATATTACATTTTTTTTGAAGAAAATGTTAGGTAGCTGGTATGGACCTGTAGGGACCCGATTTCTCTGATTCTACGGACCCGATGATGCTTTTCTTTGATTCTAGGAAACCGATTTTCAATTCTAGGGGCCCGACTCGGATCCCTACACCTTAAAAAAACCTGTCAACTAACTTCGCTAAAACGTTGGTTTGGAAACATGAATATGACGTCAAATTCTGACGTCACAAACAACGCACACCAAATACAAATGTCCACCATATGCCACTGAGTGAAACCCCACCAGGAAAATCTCTGCGTACGCCACTGATGCAGTCAGTATACGTCCGGATAAACCTGTCCTTGAGCCCCCCTCCCTAAAAAAAACCTGGATCCGCCAATGGTTAAGAACCAATGATCTAAGGCTATCGTAGAACCGAAGTCGAAAGGTAGATTTTTGATGGGGCACTAGGCTACACATTAGAAGGGCATACTTCCACGCTTTTCCGACAAACGGCAGAGCAAGTCATACCTGCTTGGGGCTCGAAGCACTAAGATGGTCTAGGATCCCGCACTCCCTACATCCGTCCCTGCTTCAGGCATGAGAACCTCACATAAAATATTTTATACTCGAGAAAAGAGGTTTGGCATACTTTCAATAAAATTGCATCAAGTCGCATTACTTCTCATTCTTTTTGCAAATATTGCTTTTTGCCGGTATTCATCAGCCACGAACAAAATGCAAATATACTAGTAAAAATGAATGCTTTTCTCGATCACCATTTCTTATTTGCATATTGAAGAAGCCAGTGTTTTAGGCTGCAAAAATTTGTTTCAATTTATTTTGCATTGAGTGTGTTCAAACTCGTTTTGCCACTAAGAAGCTTGAATAACATTTCCTATCTGAACTCATAATTTTCCGCGAACTAGTGAAAACTCTCACCCCTTACACCCGGCTTCGAAAATAAGTTTTATCGCAGCATATGTTTTGACGCCTTTCATTGAAAATGGCAAAAATCGCGTAGCTTCGTCACCGAAGAAGAAAACCGATGCGTTGAAAACTACCTTCGCGTCTCAGGAATGGCAAACAGTAGCGGCTTTAATTCGTAAGCCCCACGCAAAGAGTAATCGCTGATCCACAGGCAAGTATATATGGTAACTTGGCGCTATGAGGGATGTGTTCACTTTCAGCAGAAAACCATTTAGGTGGTTCAGTTGTTTGAGCACGTGGCACGAAAGCTGCTGACCTGGGTTTGGTTCCAGGAGAATTTATACCGGAGTCATACCAAAGAATTTGTAAACGGTACTTGCGGTCTGTGCAGTCACGTAGTCAAAGTTAACGAGTCAGATCAAGGAAAAGGTTTGCACGTGTTGCTGCCATTGGCTACCCACCAGCATTTGCTAGAAAAATAGTCCGTGGCCACCGTCGCATGCAAGGCGAGATGGGTGCTCGAAGACCAATCGTGACATTCCGAAAGAAGTGGAAAAGCGTGTAACGTTTTTGCGCATCAACAGATGTGCAACAGTGTGAAATGGTAAACATGTCGAAAGGAATCCTTTCACAGCCAGGAAGCAGGCAATACGATCCTACCAAAAAGTCTATTTTGTCTTCTAGATTGGTAACATCAGATATCATTCAAACAGAAGCTCTTATTCACTTGAGTGATCTGTTGTGTCAAGAGTTGCCAAAGGAAGAGGCCACCGTAGGAACAACTAAGGAAAACAAACTACTAAGCGTGCAAAAGCGTAACAAGTGATATAACGTGCTTGCAAAAATACATTGACACAGCCACGCGGTGGGTCTATGGATGGTCCTAATCGGTCACGGGCTATAAACAAGCTGAAGTAGAGGAAGTAATACCATTCCGAACCTACAGTTACATGGCAAGACTGCGTTAAAACCATAGAAAATCGACAACATTGAGCAAAATTACTACATAATAGCGACAAACAGCATGCAAAGCAAGAAATAGCACGTCTTTCCAGCTAATAAAACATGTTCACTAGATTAAGAACAACGCAATGCAAATGGAAAACATGAAGCTTTGCAAATCAAAGTTCAACATTGACTCTCTGCGAAAATGTAAATATAAATACTGATCAATGCCTAACTTCCAACGGTTTGTTAATTTATTTCAGATCAATGACTCTTTTGTTCCTGTTTCGTGCTTGTGGGTTTTTCGATTCCTGGAACTACGTTGCTGATTACAGCACACATGTACGCCTGTGCATTCCAGTATTTTTAGATTTCGTCTTAAAACACAATAAAACTATATCTTAACTGGCATGGGTATGTTGTCGCAAAAGGAATGTCGTAAATGGAGGCCAAGGAGTCATGACCCCTCCCAAGTTTCTAGCACATCTTGTCATTTTGTGCTTTGAGAGGCGGTGGCCCAAACAAAATACTCTTGCTAGCTTAAAGTCAAAAGATTTGCCTCTCCAAACAAGTTTGTACTGGCTGCTCCACTTTCTGTGCTGTTCAACTTGAAATTTTGAAATTTCGTTTGAAACTCTAAAATATCTTTACACGCTATTTTTCGGAAGGCTCAGCGCTCTTCAGAAACCGTTGAAAGCTACATATGTGCATGTCTCATTTTTAGTTTGAAATGTTGTTGTCTTGTCATATCCTTTCTTCTGCAGTAAATTGTTGTGACCAGCAAAGTGCTTCTTTCTATTGTACTCGTGTTGCAATTTAGGTGATTTGGAAAAAACTAAATGACTGTCATTTTCTCAAAAGCGTTGAACCAAAGTAACGTTGGGGACCGTGAGTTATACACAACTGGAAATTTCTATACAAGAAATGCTATTTTTACAACAAGCTATTTTGCAATAAAATATTGCGATGTAAATTTGAAACTAGTGATGGACTTAGCTTTGATTGATTGTGTTATTGTAAAATGCTATTTATTTTCAACGTAATAAGCGCTCGTTGGGCTATATCCAACATTAACAGATGAAATAAAAATAATGTAGACAAACAGCCATGAATATACAAGCAATAGTTTACAAGGTGTGATAGTTATCATATCACATCCGCTCCAGTTTACTCAACACCCAACGCAGTTACAATATAGCCAAGTAATGTTGCGAAGATGAAACCAAACACAGTGATCTTCGGCGTATAGATTGTTGCACTTGACAACACCTGCAGACATAAATATTGTCTTGAGGATAAAATATTCAGAAACTAGCATTGCAAAAATAGGAAAGAATTTTTAGCTTGATTTTACTGGTGAAATCTGCACGTTATAACAAAAACAGTAGTAGTCGTTTTACGATTTTGAAGCATAAAACGCAGACAATTTCTCACGAACAAGAAATATTAATGTGGTTGGATACAAAGAATAGAAGGTAGGTCTTGTTCACTATGCACCAACATCTTTCAGAAGGTCAAGCCATATCACAGCAAGTCGATCAGGATCTTGAATGGTTTGTGATCCCTGATGATTCGCTTAATGGAGATGTGGCATTGAGAAAATTGAGATACAATTTCATGTCCAAATGTTTTCTTACCAGTATGCGTGTTTGCAAATGTCAGACGTCTATGAATCCTTTATTCAATCCACGGTCTTGATAAAATTTATCTAACGTACTGCTTTAGTTGGGCTTCCGGTTGCTTTGAATGTNCCACGGAGTGGAGAAGTGTCGTCTGCTTCAATGGCCAAAAACATATTTTGTGTCGAAATGCTACGCCTGGCCCTTCTCGGAGACCCGACAAGAACAAGTCCAGAGTTGGTGTCACCATCGTTGATTGTAATGACATTGTTTCCCTGAAATTTTTTTCAAAGCAAATTTTCGGAAACTTATCAAGAAGTATGAAAATACAGTTTTAAAACAGTTGTGAAGGGTATGATTGTCCTTACCTATCTTCATGGAAGGTAATATTATCGCTTCTGTAATATGACAAAACAAGATGTTATTCTTCTGACTGCGTGATTTCGCATTTTTAAAAAAAGCTGTTTCTGTTTCCACTGCATGTTATCTAAGTGTTTTGCTTTACGTTTCAAGGCAAATGTTAGTATGCGAAACATACACAAAATGAAAGACAAAATAAAGTCCCAACACCTAGTTTACTTTTCACATTACATTCATTTATTGTGTGAATTTAGTTTCGAATGAAGTTTTAACATGAATGGCCATTTTTGATATATTACCTTGTAGAAGCTGTTGATATAATCAGACTTTGTCCTCACGAGTGTTAAAATGTTTTTCTGTCAGTACAGCCGATAATCACATTGTTTAATGCCTTTAGCGTTCAAACATAAACGGGGTTTTGTTAACTTGCTTTTTTTGCAAACTTGAAAACCAGTCACACCAACTCGATATGAATGAGTTTTTTAATTTTTGGCCACTGACTTACAATAAACAAAATGTTACTACGCAGGGACGCTTTTCGCATCTAGGCGTTTATCAAATGCAATCAAACGTTTTTGGCTAACTGAAATTGTAAATGCGTTCAACTACTCAATGTTAACTGAAATTCAACTGACAAATGCATGTTATAATTTCCAAAGGGTAAATATATTTAATAAATAAAAATATGTTTAAACGAAGTTGTAATTATATTTGTATTTCGATTTTTTCGCCGCAGAATAATTGTAAATGTATTGTGATTGACAAACTTTTTAAAGTGATAATTATTGTAAGTGCAATTGAAATAAATTTTTGGAATTTATTCAAACTTGATGTGAACAAGGCTTTTGCTAAACTTAGCAAAATTTTAAATTTTCATTATTATTCGTGAAAATAGCGCGCGACCTAACAAAGAACAATCCCTAACAACAGTTAAAACTATCGCATCGTGCTGCACTGTTAGTTCTTTTATAAGATTTGTTTTAATCAGAAATAAATAATAAAATATTTTGAAANTCGTTTGTTGCATCAACATTAAACAGATTGAAATGTCTTACTTGTGTGATCCTAAATGAAATTTCAAACAGTGCTGAGTTCGGGTTTTCTGAGGTGTCGGAAATGTAGATCACTCCTCCACCGTTACTTGTAATGACATACGAAAGCTCGATAGATCCATTAACTAGTAGTTGGACTGTTAAGTAACGAGTTTCTCCCGCTGGGATGTCAATTTCGACGGTTGTGTTATCCTGTGAAAATGCACAACGTGAAAAGAAAAATTAACTTTGTATTTTGAAGAATGCACTATGCATCCATTAAAACTTTGGAGGAATCAGTTTTTCAAAAAAGGGGTTGCTTCTCTTCATACTTCGTTGAAAAATGATAGTTAAAACACTGCATATACTTTCAATAGGCGAAGGGCAGATGACGAATATTGCTGCAAAACACGGCCACGGTGCGGATTTGTTCTCTTCTACTATCATGCGTAAGTTGTAGTAAATAGCAAAGAACTATAAACTTTTAGTAACCGAGATTTGAGTTGCACACTGCTTGGTTCATATTTCTGCTCTACATCATATTGTAATGAACATCATCACCAGTATATGGTGTGCTGGCTCAAATACGTTATAATTTATGGCGATAAATACAGACATACGACTTCCGCGTCAACGGCATGGCAATGCTGGTTCTTGTTAAGCTTCCTTGCTTAGGATTTTGGTTACAGATATTTGCCTTTGTGCCTTGCATCAATCTGGTTATCTTCAGTGTTTGAATCAATGAAAAAAATTTTGAAGATGCAAAATTTGACTTTATCAGGTTTTAAGGTTTTGTTTTCGAAAACCTTACTCCAAAAACAGAAAATTGGCATTGCTTGACAATACAAAAATCAGGGAAAATGAACGGAAATATATATGGGATTCAAATTGAGAAATTTATATTAGGACAAGTGACAACAGCTCCATCGTATCAAGAAAAAAATGGCAAGCGATATCAATAAAATTAAACAAAGAATTAAAGATGACTTGTCTCCTGATGAACAACTTCTATACCACAATATGCACAGCATGACGTGGTGAGTATTATAAACTGCTATATTTTAGCAATAAGAAACTGTTATTACATAGTGTTTTAATGCACCACAATGACAGCTAAAATTGGTGGTTGTGTGTCTATTGATGGTGATCCTAATGCTCAATTATTAACAGTGTCTAACAAGTGTTTATGTGCAAATAGTGCTTGCTATATTTTACCATTCAGTAACTTCAATGATTCAGAATTTTATGAACTCTTTTACTCCTTTGAATATAATACCTTGGATTAGCAGCAGCAGCATGAGAGACCAAAACGGTCTCTCAAATTATTCCAAGGGTCTCTCAAANTACAGTAGAAACTCAATTTACTGCCCCCATGAAAATAAATTAGAACCTTCTTTGCGATCATCTCGATATTCAGAAAAAAATGTTGTGGTCTACCAAAATTTATTTGCGGTCAGCAAGACCAAGTCTTAAAAAACTGCATTTGACAGTATAAAAAAATTAAAACTTTTCTATCTGTCAGAAGCAAATTATCAAACAAAATACTTATCTTTGAAACATATTGGTAACCCCCAGTCAAGCAACAAACCAAAAATATTACCTATACTCATTTTAGGGGGATAAGCTTGCAAAATAATAAATATAAACTCGTTGATATTTTCTAATGGTTGAAACTAAGTAAAAGTAGACTCATTCTGCAACCTTGAAATCACTGTTTGCATTTGCATTCATAATGCATCAACTAATGCAGGTGGTGCAGTTCTCTACATCCAGTCAAACATTATTTTTGCACTTTGAAATGACCTGGAATCTAACGTAGATGGGTTTTCAAAACCAAGTCATTGAAGAAAAATCACAATTAAATTAGTGACATCTATTGACACCTAAGTTGAAATATTCCGAAATTTTTAAGACTTATCAAATCTTCCATTTAAATTACAAAACAACAAGATGATTTTGTGATTGGAGGTAATGTGAACTAAAATGCTATTCAAATATTCCGCAAATTACTAGGGTGATTTTCTGTTCAGCTGTGGTTGTGTTTCATTGATCAATAAGCCAACTAGATTTTCAACAAACTCTCTATTCCTTCATTGCCAGACGATATCTACACAAATATCATTGGTGAACAGAGAATCACTGATGTTGCCATAGTTTTTTGGACATCTCCAATCATCTGCTTGTTTTCCTAAACTTCTCATTTTAATTCACTGTACACTAAAATCATAGACCAAAAATAAGATGCCTAAAAACGTCAATCCTTGGTGAAAATATAACTAAACACTTTTCTGACAATTTATACATTAGTCACATATGTGAAGAACTTATCAAACATTTTTAATACCTAATCAGACCACCACCCACCACATCGCTTTGTATAAAAAAAAAACAACACAACAGTGAACCAAAATACAAGGGGGTTGAATGTGAAAGATTTGTTACATTCTTTTCAAATGTAGGCAAAACAATATCTGTCAGGATATATAAACCTTTGTCACATGAAAAAGATTTTTGAGTCAGAGGAAGTTCAAAGACTATATACTTCTCGTTCTCACTGTTGCAAATGAGGGTTTGGTGACTTTTCATCCCGCGTCATTTCATCACGCGACTATTAAGCAGTGATATTGAATCATCACATAGTTAATCATGCTGACAATTAATCACTTATCTTGTTTGGTGACATTTAATCATGTGACAACTAATCACTGGCGTTTTATCACTGAATAGTTTTTTTAAATGGTGTCAGCTGCATCTGCATATCTTGTTCAAGTCTTTTCATAAAAGTCCATAATGTAAGGTGGTGACATTGAAAAAGTGCGTTTTGTCAGCTAATACAAAAAAAATGTTGTCAGCTAGTATCAAAAAAACATCAGCAACATCGGATGAAAGAACCATAGCTAAAGCAGGTAAGCAGCGAAGAACCAGTCATAAACTATCACTTTCTCCGTAGTTTTCTTTCATACCAATTTCATCAACTTTTCGTATAACACTTTGTGTCAAATGAAAATAGCAACCCATAGCTGATGCACTTCGAAATGCTCATCTAAAATCATTTATAGCCGCACCCTCAAAATCTAGAAGTATTCTTGTGCTGAATGCAATCTTCAGCAACAACTTGTTGATTTTAATAAACTAAGAAACGCTATGCACTCTGAAAAGCAGAACGAAACAGAATCAGTACACCAGCACGCCTTCAAGACCACACACGACAATGGAAGACGATCAAGGTAAGTCAGGAACCAACCACGGAATGGCAAGTAAACAATCTAGAAAGCGCAGGTTAAGCGCAAGAATTTTGTCACAATTCTCTTGAGGAGAACCCAAAATAGTATTTTTTTTCACTTCATTCAACATGCAATCATGCACAACTTGAATCTTGTTCTGTACAAGGCAGTAAATGGTAGCAGGATTTAGGCCAAGAGCGAGTTCGAAATGTATTGTGTACGATTGAAGAAATGTATATTGTGTAGAAATGTGTGTGTTGATATGTCTAGTGATAAAGTGCCTAAGGCAGCGGTTCCTGAACGTTTTTCAGGGCGACCCAAATCTGAGTTTGGTGGATATCCCCCACGACCCAAGAAGCAATTATCACATTCAAAAAATGCTGATTGTATTGGTGACTTTTTGGAATAAGTTGCTAAGCCCGATTTAAAAGTCACAAATGTACTCTTTTCTCAAGTACCTATGCTACAGACAGGCATAGACAAGCCGTGGCAACGTTGAAAATATACAGTTCAAGTTTTGGATCGCCTCCCCGCGACCCATTTTTTGACCGAACCACTGGTTTAAATGTCTAGGTGTTTAATTGTTTGCGTGATGAAAATGACGCGTGACGAAAAGTCTGTACACCGTAAATGAGACCTCATATTATTATTATTAAGCAACTGAAAATGAAGCTTTACTGACGATCCTATTACATTCATCAAATTCCTCAAGATAGCCAATACTACTGTATTGTTTCTGAATGGCTTGCTGAACTCTTCAATAAATATATCAAAGGTGTTTTCCCTAACTCTATCAAAACTACTTGCATCACTCCGGTTCCTGTCGTTCGAAATCCATAATCGTCATCAAACTGCAGACCTACTGTTCTCCCTACATTATCCAATGTGTTGGAAAACTTTTTTTACCAGACTGTATTATTTTTTAACATAAAACAATGGAACTGCCAAACAGCAATATGGTTTCGCACCAACCATTCGCCTGACTTATCCGTAACAACACAATATGATGAACATACCAATAATAAGCCTATAGACTAGCACAGGGGTCTCCAAACTACGGCCCGCGGGCCAGATGCGGCCGGCGAAGCCATTTCATCCGGCCCGTGAAGCCATTTGTCAATGATGAAAAAATAATGTACACTATACTAACGAAAAATTTGTTGATTTTGTAGAATATAACATATCCCTCAATAATCTCATTGCGTAAGACGTGCGGCCCTCGACATTTACTGTATTACTTTATGTGGCCCTCGGACAAAAAAGTTTGGAGACCCTGGACTAGCATATCATTACCTGTTCACTCTTTTTGGACCTGAGCACGGCATTTGATTTTTGTGATCATGAATTTTCTTCCATACGCTCTGCCACTATAGTATTAGATAATTTAACGCAAATTATTTTGTAGTTACTTACGTAATAGGTAATAGACAACAAATTCCCGAAAATAAGTAAAAAAAATCTTCTTACATGCCTGTATCATGCAGCGTGGCGCAAAAGTCTGTGCTTGGACCTTTGCTTCGTCTTTTATATATAATAAGGCCTGAAAGATTTACTGTCAAGTGTACTGTACGATCATCCAAGACTTTTGCATCTCCTACTGTTTGGGCACCTTTCGCTTGAAGTAAAACCCACTACAAATATTTACATAATTGACTAGATCGCGTGCCTGCGACGAATTTATTTAAAGACAATTGGCGGCAGGCCGAGGCCTGACAGATGCTATGCTTCTTGTCTAATCGAGTTAGTGGCACGATATAAACAGGAGCAATCGAATAAACAAAGCGAACGGTTACTAACGAACATAGGTAAATGGCTGCAAACGAACAAAGAAAACGGCAGCAAACGAACAAAAAGGAACCAGTCACGTGACGCTAGGGCAAGTTATATAACAGCATGCACAGGAAAGTGGACGGGTCAACATTAAAAAAGGGATTTAAAGCACCTGCTGTTCTTCAGGAATCGAGATAATGCTGAGAAGATAACTACTGTTGGTTGAATATAATTCCAGCGTTTTGTTGGGAAAATGTTACGCACCCGGCATGGACCTCTAGGGACCCGATTTTCTCTAATTCTAGGGACCCGATGATAATTTTCTATGATTCCAGGCACCCAATTTTCAATTCTTGGGACCCGAAACGGGTCCCTAAAACACTTCATAAAACGCTGATAATACTGTTTCTAAAGATCTACAATGCACCGACCGCTTTACTTCGCTGCAACACCCTGGACATCCTTAAAGTAATTCATTATTTATTCTGAAACCGGTTTTTTTGTTCACATTTTTTCTTTGTTGTACAATTCTGTCGAATGCTAGCAGTATACTAACCCGTTGATTACGTGCTTGCAATTTTCTGTTAATTTTTCGTCGTGTGTTTTTAATCTTTCGTTAACTGATTGTCATGATTTTGTTCGCTCGACATGATGCGACGAAGAGTATATTCAGGCTCCGGCCTGCCGCTCGTTGTCGTTGATATAAGCATGAAATGTGCATGGCCTAGTCGTACTGTTGTACGCTAGGCTACTGCTTCACTGCAGTGCATTATTTGTTTTTTAATATTAGCAAAGAGGTTAGTTGCAGGTCTAAAAATGTAATGAATTTATAACGCACATATTAATTAAATGTCAATATTGTCCATTAAAAATGGTGTTGCAATTTACATACAAAATTATAGACCCATATACGCTAATTGCTCATAGTTTGCCTCCAAAAAGTACTGCACGCGGCCGTCTTTAGTGGAATGCAATCCAATCGTGTTTCAACTGCCGAAAGTTGGTTGCTGAAGGAGGTATCTGCATGGTTGTGATGATCCCTTTGGTGTGTCTGACGCATGCTGAAACCCTGGAGTAATCTGTGCAAAGAAATGATCACTAATCCTGACCTAATTCTTTTTTTGTCTATTGTCATCCTTTATCATTTTGTCTTTCTATCAAGCTAGGTTTTGTGAAGAGTAATGACTACTGTGCCTCATAAGTGCTGTCGCAGAAAACTTTTCATTGTATGTCATTTGCAACTGGAAATCCTACAGCTCTACAACGACCAAGATAATTAATTTACTAGTGAAGCTGGTACTGCTAGCCTAAGGAACGCAGCACAGAGCTCCAAACCCAGTCGTTCTGAACTTCCATGTAAACACGCACTTCCGCCTTCTCGTTTTCTTCCAGTTGCACTGAGCTCTCTCGACGTCAAAGTTCACCTCGAGCGCACTTGGTTGCATGACCATGTGAATAGGCCTAATGATGAACTGTGCTAAATGTTATGATGCAGCGGTCGGGAACCTTTTTGGCTAGGGGAGCCATGAAACCTGCATATTTTTAATTGCACTTGCGTGAGAGCCATATAATATTTTTCAACACTTAATGCAATTTTTTTAAACAAAATCAACGATTTTCAACAATGGCAAATGTCTGAATTTTGTCTTGATAACATAATTCTTTCTGATAATGCGACTTCTGGTGCTGCATGGTATTTCTGATGGCTTTGTAGGAAAATTACAGAAAATGTTTCATCTGTAAAAATAGTATTAAGAAAATATCAAGCGATCCAGATACCGTCATCAAAAGAGCCAAATCTGGCTCGCGAGCCATAGGTTCCCGACCCTGTTATGAGGTATAGGTATTACGGTATGTATAAAAAATGTCTCAAGAAAAGGGACTGGATGAATGAATGTCGGACTAATTGTGTAACATTAATGACATCATTAATTAAATAGCAGACTTTTTCCCCTGGTCATAGCCAAGAAGGAAACACAATGTACATTGGTCACTGATTTGAGAAACTCCATCTATAACGAACCAAATTTTTCAATCAGTAATCTTCAGTCCAGAAAATCAAGGGAAATTTGCGAAGAAGTTCAAAACAATGTTGCAAATTCAGTTCAAATCTGGTTGAACAGAAATTATAAAATCCATCAAAACACTGTATTAGAATGTGGTAAAACTTAAATCGAAGTCCATGTTCATCTGTGGTCATTTTGTGGGCATGTGAAGAAGGAATATTTCTTGCAGCAACGTTGGGCTAAAATTTTGCTTATGATTGAGTGTGAAGAGAAATGGAAAATGCTTTCACCAAAAAGATAGACCTAAATAACCAGGTAACAAAACTACTGAAGCAACACTGAGCGCCATTCTGCAGAAAAAAGGAGATAGGAAATGTGTTAAATTTCATTTTTGTCGACATTGTCTTGAGCTTGGAAACCAAAAACTTGAAGTGACTCAACAGCTCTTGTGACTCCACTCTGACTTAAACGGACCAAGTGATGACTCGAATCTGGCTCGAAAAATTTGTAGATGACTTTGACTCGACTCTGACTCAAAGGGCTCTTGACTCTGATTCGACTAACGTGACTCAGGCACATCACCGGTATTTTCTCGTTCTAATGTACATTCAGTCTTAAGCATAAGACTCTTTTGATACTTTTTCCAATTTGTTTTGTCGCATTGTCTCACTTACATTCTGAAATAAGTGTACGTTATTTACATTATTTTGTTATCTCAATACCTCTGAACATAAATATCTAATCACGATTACTGTGTACATAGGAATGCATTCATCCTCAAACATCATTTGTGTGTTTGCTTTTATCAGCTTGTATTTTCTTTTCAAATTAGAAATGTTGGTACTGAAAGGCGTATTGCAGGGTTGGTAGAATAGACCACATGGTCTTTCGCCAATCCTTTACGCCACAGGAACCACAAAATATTTCTAATTTTGTAGAACCTTTCCCTTAATGTGCGATAGCTTCTGCCTTATATTTTTGTAGCATACTATGCATGATCATGAGATCATTGATATTACTGTACTTGCATGAGGACCGTAACCAGGTGATATTGTCGGAGCGGGCAAAATAATTGCAGGTTGTGATTTCTTGTTTGCCTAATAACTAAACATGACTTTGAAAATTTCCGTGAGTGCAATTGTCCGGTTGCCACCCATTGGTTACAGGCCTGTCTCTGATTTGCAATGAACGGAATTTTCTAGTTTGCGGCATACAGAAACAAATAAACTTCTATAATTCATGTAGTTTCATACAGAAAATTTGAATCTGCAGCAAATTATAAAACTATGTTGTGCTTACGTAATTCTTCGTTAAACATATCCGTTTTGTTCTACGCAATGCTGTATGATCTGCTGAATTCCGCGAGCAATTGTTTCGTCACAAAAGGACAATACACGTCTTCAATGAAGGAAACATTCTAATTCTTTGACAACTAAGAAGGTTTGCTTGGAAGAATAATATTTCATCTGGCAAGTTTTCTATGGGAAAATATTTTAAAAGCTGCACAGCAAACGGCCATGCAGCTCTTACCATTGCAATAGTGCAGTCCTTAACTTCTTGCAGAAGATAATACCTAACCGCCAGTGTTGCCACGTCTGATGTTTTAACATCAGATCTGGTGTTTTCAGAGAGAAATCTGATGTCTGATGTTTTGGCGACAAATCTGATGTTGACTGGGCTGTCGTGTTTTTTTCCCATTTTTTAAACATGTTAGATCCATGATTTTTGGGTTTCTTTCATTAATTTCACACCATCATATGGGTTCAGTTAACGTTCCAAACAGTAGAAGGGTGTTGTACAATTGGTTGTACTTGCAGCTTTTCTCTGTAAATCTGAAGTTTTTCAACACGTCGTTACAGAGACAGTTTCTTGCTGTTGCTATCGGACAATACAGCAGTGCAAGATCTCCAATGAGAAAATTATCCCCAGAAATGTTGGAATCGAAATTGTTTGTTTATTGGATCGCTCTGGGTCGTAACCTTCATTAGCTAAGATCAAACTTACCGGGTCTTTGCTAATAAAAAATCGTGATACATATCAGTTCAGAGTACAAACCTGTCGATCGATATGATTAAAGCAAGGCTAGCAGGTTTTTCAAGAAATCTGAAATGGGGTTACAAAATAATATTTACCGGAATTGGAGCGGAAACTTTGCATGCGCTTTCAGACAAAGATTGCTTCAACACACTCAGCAGCTGACTGAAATCTTGAAGGTTGAAAGCATGAACTGAATCCGGATCATCTGCAATTTCGTTGATTTCACTTTCATCAACTCCGCTCCCAACACCAACACCGAAAACCCTTATCCCGTTGTTCCGGGCCTGCAGAGAAAGCCTTCAGTGATAAAAGGTCTTTTATTGTACCCCACGTATAATATCTCTTTCATTGCGATATGCAACGTGACTATATTTCCCAACGTTATTCATTGTAACGCTTGTTGCCCATGGATAAAGTCATTAGTATTTCCACTCAGGATGTAAACTATGATGAAAAGGGGCCAATAGTTCACACTGTTCAAAAAATTTATTTGCTAGATACTTCATCAATTCACAAAACTATTGGAATAAGACTGGAACGCATTTTGTCAAATTGCTTGTATCACATATTAAGCCGAGCTATGGGGTCATTTAATTCATTTTTTAAATATATATCTGAAATATCGAAATATCGGTTAATTTTAACGAAAACTAGAGCCAAGCATCGAGCACATTCGTCACACAATTTAACGTTGTTTTTCGTAATGCATTTCTGTGTTGCATACTTGGAGTTTGCGTGAGTAGTCATGGTTGAAAAAAGTTTATAAGTGTATTTGCTGTTGTTATACGGAAAGCTTCTTCAAACGGTGCTGTTTGTGTTTTGCATTGATGTCTCTGCTGCTCCATAAGATTTTGTTTTACATGCTTCGCTGGTCAAATCAACAAATACTGTCGAAACAGTGCCATCTGAAGATTGAGAAACATTGTGATATACATTGAAAGTTCACGTAAGATCCGTTTTTGTTGTAAAGAGAATAATGCGAAAAACGTTCAATCAGCATGCCATGAGCTCTGTTTCCTTATGCAAATATTGTAGGCAAAGGAATATACAAATAGTTACTCGTAACATTACGAATTATGAACTCCAGTTACGATGAAACTTTAAGCGGCTGCTTTATCCAAACCTAGATCGCTCGTTTGGTTTAATTCCCGCATGCGCCACTTTTCTTGTTGAACTTTGCAACACCAGAAATCGCCAGCTGTTTGAGCTAGAGAGCTGTTCAAAATCTAGCGCCTTGCGTGTGTGAGTGAAGACGTTACACAATACAATAATATTCTGTTCAAACCCTCTGAAGATGCGGAAAGTCTTGTAGTTTACATTTCCAAAAAATGGAAAGTTTTGGATTTTGGTTTTTCGTCAATGACGTCATAATTGGGGTGAGTTTACGCATTTTTGGCCGAGGTCACCGGGCCATTGGCGCCAAACCAACAAGCCATTTTTTGACTCAAATGTTTTTAGAAACTAGGCTACAATCCGAGTCCTTGGAGGGTGTGATCGACTTTCTAGTGTTGCTGGTGCCAACATAATGGCTCAAAAAACAATTTCTTGGTTAAAAAACGAAATCCCACAAAAGTGATACTTGGCCATTTTGGACAAATGGCACAATTCGCCAGCCAATTGAACTAGAGAGCTGTTCAAACCTTCTAAAGACTCGGAAATATGTTCAAGCGATGGCATGTCATTGAACACCGACAACATGAATGTTGAAATGCAAGTAAATAAAAATTTTCTTACGTTTTCTGCTGGTTCGAGCACACTATCGCTACTTTGTCCATCAGTCAAAACAATCAAAACCCGAGGTGCCCCTTCTGAAAGTGGTCGAAGTCCTGAACTTTCGTTGAACCCATTTGCAACAACATCATCTATAGCTGCTCCAGTCCGTGTTCCACCTGCCAGGCATTAAACAATGAAGCCCCACGAGTAAGCGTTGCAATTTTTCAAAACAGTAAAATTACAGACGAATCATGGCGTAATACCAAAAGAATCACTGTTCAATATAATAAATGGGCATACGTGATTCCCAATCTGTATTAAATTATTTTGACATCTTGATGTGCCTGAGTATAAAATCCCCATTTTGGGGAAATAAAACCATTTTCTAAGTGGTAAAATTTAAATTACACGCAGGTTGGAAATATAGACTGTGACAAATTCTTGCAATACCTGAAATTTTGGGGATTTGTAGTTGTCTTCTACATGGAAAGTCATGAGAATCTTTAGTTGATTTAGCATTCGATTACGATTAAAATACAGTATCATCTATGCCACAGAAAATTGGTTGAAATGTATTGTGCATATTACTACATGCCATAGGTTCTCAAAGTGAGGTCCGCGGACCTCCAGGTGGTGAAAAAATTCGAGAATATAAGAGTGATGAACAGTTTGAAAATATGTCCGCAGTAATGCAAGAATACCTAACCTCTCCTTTGACTATATGCTGTTTTGCATTCCTGAGTACACAGTCCAACTTACTTGGACCAACTTCTTTGGACGTTTTGAGCACAAGCATCACGGTACTATGAAAGGTCATTGTTACAAAACTGAAGTTGGTTGTCATTTGCAATTGTTACTTCACAACTACAAAAGTCAACAGAACAATATAAAGACAAGTTAGCCATCTCTTAGTTTAAGCACATGCTAGCTACAACCAGGGCTACCATACCGTCCTTATTTGTAAGATATGTCGTTAGTATGAAAGGGACTGTCTCAGAAAACTTCATTGTACTTACTTCTAAGAAATGTACTTATTTTGGACTTGCGCCCTATTTTATCTTATTTTCAGCAATAATGTCGGAAAGTGACCTGAAGCAACAAAATATTTATAATTTTATTTCTACTGTCCTGGCGAAACGTCTAGGACTACCATGTTAAAAGGGAACATTTTATGTTGACAGGTTGTATTAGGCTACCGTATTCATCTGATAGCTTGTTACAATCACTTTTATTTGCTCACAAAAGGCATTAATACAATCTTATACATGCAGGGGTGCAGTGGGGCGGGAACGATTGGGAACGGCGTTGCTACACCTTTTTCATGGTTTGCTTTAAAATGAGTTTGAATCTGCTTTAAAAATGGCTAGTTTTTTGGGTGCGTTCCCACACCTCTTTTGTTAGCACTACACCCCGGCGTACATGAGTTTTACGGTTAGTCTAACATTTGCATAAAAAAATATGCTAATAAGTGGCGTTTTATTCTGGTCGTCCTTACTTTTGAGTCCAAATCGATGGCAGCCGTGGCTATAACCTTGGTGCCAAGAACATGTAGTGCGAGCGAAAAGAGCTGGACGGATGAGAGATCCATTTTTAACTGACCTAAACGAAGTTACTGACGAAGAAGATTTTAAAGAAACACTCAGATCTGCGTGCCGATAATGGAGCCAATATGAAATTCTCTTCAATTTAACTGTCTTGTTTCTGGGCTTCTCAGAATATCAGATATAAACTTGCAGATGAGTGGCTTATGATGGCATCGAAAGAGAAGTCCTATTCACTACTACGAATCAGTGCAGTCCTGTTGCCTCGGGAGGCTTTGATTGGCTTAGCCCCCGATTTGAAACATGAAACACTATAAATCAGACGAGTTTTTGTAAATTTTAGAATTTTAAGCAGCCCTGCACAAATGTGAACCCCCCTATTGAAGACTCAGGCGACGTTTGTGTATCAGTGTGAGGTTGTTTTTTCAAGTTTGGTTAAAATCAAACCGAAATATCGAAACAGAATGGATGTTCGACTAATTTTCTCCGTCCAAAACCAATCCTAGAAATATCAAAGCCTGCAGAAAAATGTTGTCAGGAGAACAAATCTCGCTGTATCTTAGATGAGTCTGTTTTGGAGACAACCGCATGATTAAAAAACTCGTGCATTTTGTTCATGTGTAGCCAGCAGTCTCTTGTTTACAGTATTCAGGTGTCCGTAAAAAATAAATAAATAAGTTAGGGGTCCGCGAAATGAAAAAGTTTAAGAACTGCTGCAATACGTGCATTGTGTTGTCCGATTATTTACAGATATTCCGACAAAAACGAAACACACATGATAACAGTGCAGTGGCGTACGTGAAAATGGTTTGTTTTGCACTCGTAGTGAAGATCTAGAATGAACTGATGTTGAAATAATGTACAGTAGCTCAAAGTTTTATTTAAGTTGAAACAATCTTTTACTGTCAACCACCAAATATTGTAGCCAAAGATACACTTCTCTTTGGTGATTATCGTTCTAATTGAGTCAATAACTTTATGAGTTCCTTTCGTTCACTATGCTTTGTCCTGGTGACTTCCATGATTTCTTGTTTATAACCATCTTCCTAACAAATTTCGAAATGCATTCTAGGAAACATCAGTACAATCAATTGTTTCTCGGTAAACTTGATGCCTAATCAAAGTTCTACCAGACTGATGGAAACCGGCTAGAGACTTGCTTGGTGAAAGTTCATTTCCAAACTTTCCACTGACTTTCCGTGTAGTTGCTTTTTATGACATGGTATCAATACCCAATCTCTTCAAAGGCATTTTGCATCAATTTCCACCGTTTTTGATGCAGTATTGTCCAAACTACTCACTGTTGTTCAACTAAGAACTGATTTACGCATTCTTTGTTTCTTAATCGAGCGGGTGGACGTCTCCCATGTGTTATCCTCTCCCGAACGTAGTAAACCCAAAAAGTTTGACAATATTCCTTACCGTCTTCTCAGAAATTGTGAACAATCTTTGACTACTCCGTTTACTCTCCTTTTTAACAAACTGCCATTCTCCAAAACTTGTAAACAGCCTTCACTGATTCCACTTCACAAGTCAGGACCTCTGAATGATGCAATAAATTACAGAGGGACTTCCTTTTGTCTGTTTCAAAAGTCTTGTGAAGATGGTTTTATTACTTTCAGGTTACGGTCCCTGAAAGGGTTTTAATAGGTTACAGAACAGCTAGCACGCAACATTATACAGTACACAACTAAAACATCAGAAGAAATAGAGCTTACCTGACGATATCACTCTTAACACGTGATTGCCATACATACGACCATATTGGTGCTATTTAGTGCACTTTCTCTTTGTATTGCTTTACGCTCCAGTGGTTCATGACAACAGTGTTTTGAATTTTTCAAACAAGAATTCACTCACCGCCAGTGTAAGGTGTAGAGAGTACAAGCTGGGAGAAATTTGAATTACTGGTGTGCTCGTTGAAACGACTGTAAAATGTGTGTGATGATTCGTACACGGAAAATCCTGCTCGAACACCATTCAGAGAAATAGGGAACTCAGCAGAAAGATTAGCTACAAACTGAAGAGTGGTTTCGAAATTGCTTCTGCCAATGCTTCCTGATCCGTCAATAAGGAACCAAATATCCATCTTTTGAACTTGACAAACTACACGAAACAACAGTAGTCAGTTTTCAAACAATGACTTATTTTTATCATTTTGCTAATGAAAAAGACGTAAGTGATAAAGTGAACTCTAGTTACCATACTGTTTAGGATCCACCAAAACAAAAAGTTAAAGATACTGAAGATTGTAACTTTGCTAGGTGCAGCTATAGTTGTAATGTAGTTGCGTAATTGAATCGAGTCATGGGTTTGTGGAAAGCTTCACTGTTATTAAATATAGGAAATATTAGCCGGTGGTATTTCTTAACAAAACTCAAAATCACTTAAGTAGATTACAGCTTTCAAATATTCGATATAAACCAAATCCTTTGTTGGATCAAGCGTATTTTTTACCGCACTGACAGATTTATTGCAGTTATCACACTTTGTATTTGAATTCAAGCTGAGTTCCTGTAGAAGTAATGATTTTATCGTAGATTGAGTACGTATAGAATAGGGAATTGTAGTTTCAACGATGTTAATGTAAGCCCGAACACAAAGTAGCCTTGAATTCAAATTGTTATGAAATCGCTATGTGCTTTAAAATAGTTTGTAGGCCTACCTACCGCACCGTGTGAACAAGCGTCAAAACTGTTGGAAAAATAGTTTGCGTCGAAAGGACCTTTGTATTAAGGAATTGAAAGTATCATCTTTCACGCGCAACCGGTAACTATTAAACAATGTTTTCTTTAGATTAACTGTGCGTAAACAAGGTGATTGTAGTCAGCCAGAGACGAACGGTGCGTTTTAAATTACATTCAGATAAAATTGTTCACAGTAAAATCTAATGACATTCAAGAACCAACTGTTAACAATATCCTTTACTGTTGATGATTAACGTCTGTAGGTAACTTTATCTAGGCATGCTGACTGTCTTTGCTCATGTGAAACCGCGACGTGATACCCAGTTAGAGGCAGTTGTCCCTGCTGTGAAATCACGCCAGCTGCAAACAAACATCTTCCCCTTAGCGACGAGATAAATATTTGGGTTTCGCTCTAATTGCGCAAGCTACCGATTGGAGTAACGCGCAAGGCAAAATCACACCATTTGAAATTCGCTATCCGATTACATTCAGATATTTGTATCGCGACATGAAACCACGTTTGCGATATGCTCAAGTAGGAAATGCTGGAATAGATCAATGCAATAAATAAGATCTCCCAAATCGAAGATGTCTTTATTTTTGAACAAAATCTGGAGACCTATAAGTGGTTGACGTCACTGGCAGTAGTAAGGTGTAAAGGAGCAATTATAGTATTTATGCAATAAAACCTTTAGTTATTAAATCGTATTGAACAACAGGCTGCGTTTGTATTAATAAGGTTTATAAACTAGATTCAGTTTGGGTTTGTACATAAAACACCTTGCAGCAAAAATGACACACGTGTGCTCGTGCCGAATAGACGTTAATAGAAAGATTACTTGGCAGAAATAAAGGTGCAAGTAGTAATGAGCGCTTCATTAATATTATTTACCGATAGTCAGTAACGGTTAAAATAGTAGAAATGAATGTAACACAATCAGGGCTTTCAAATGTATTTTTCCAGAACCGTTTCCCATAAAAGTAGCCAGGGGGGCCAAAGGGGCCATGGCCCAAGCGTTTGGAAAACATAGCCCCTCAAATTTTTGGAAAACATAGTAATTATAAAAAAATAGTTATTATAATTTTTGGAAAACATATATTATGCTTTGAAAGGCGTTTTTTCCAAACAAAATAGTGTTATTCGCCTAAAATCAAACATTTTTGCCCCCAAAACTTTTTGCCCCCTCCCACAAATTTTTGGCATGGCTACTTCACTGCCGTTACTTCCTGCCGAATACTAAGTCCCTTTTTAAGCAAGCGGTTATCGATTCCCTATCCACTCTTATAGAGTCGCTGCTTATTGATCCTGATTCCTGTTTTTGAATAAGACAGGGGATAGTGTGTGTGTAATAACCTAACTTAATACTGTATCAAACAATTTGCAACTTGCTGCTGATTACTGATCTATCGATATTGGATATAATGAGCATAATAAATGAGGCTACGTGGAAAACTTCGAGTTCAAAGGATGATAAGTTCAATCAACTCTGGAAAGGCATCAAAGAATTGAAAG
>JGI24021J15306_10001495_pt1 | contig 23066 bp, 16 predicted proteins | sample Ectturendosymbi1_FD_15306 | JGI IMG/M metagenome (IMG submission 15306) | reverse complement strand
CCCCGCCGTTGTCCGTCATTCCACACACTCCTCCGTTTAGGCACGGGTTGTCCCTGAACGGCATGCGGCAACAATGGGAGCAAAACCTTCGCATCGATCTCGTTATCAGTGCAATATAGTCACGTGATGAACGGGAAGAAACGAGTCGATGAGGTAGGGTTTAATGCAGGCCTGTAGCCACGGGGGGATTCGAGGGCAGTGCCCCCAAAACATTTTTGTGCCTGCCCCAAATTGTGTTGCGAGCAGAAAAAAAATGTTTGAAACATGTAATAAAAACAAAAATCTGGCCGCCATAAAAATGTATTTCCCCCCCCCAACTTAAAATCTGGCTACTGGGTTGGTTTAAGGTCGAGTCATCCACTTTTGAGTTGGTAGGACGCTACTGTGCTTGCTGTTTGAAGCAGCCAGCAGAAAATCCCAAAAATATTTGACGAAAAAAGTAGAAAAAACGGTGACTTTTTTTTGTCAAAGCAAAAGCACCTTCATATTCCATCACAGATGGACTGAACTTTGTCATCACTACGGCTCATTTGCCAAGAAGCAACCCGCACAACTGGGGAGTTAATTGCACGCTCAGTTTTCACCAGCGCGCAAAGTATTGTTGGCAGTGGTTTTTATCACTGTCGCCTCCGCTGCCCCCTTCACACCCTCCAACCCTGACATGGCTGGCCTTTCGCCGGCGAGAAAACAATCGACCGATAACGAGCTAACAAACGAAACAATGGCCGGAAACGAAGCGTCGCACACGACCAGGGCGCGAACGCCATTTTTGGTCAAGCAAAGCTTAAGGTCGCTTTTGAGGAAGAAAGAATTCTCTGAAAACAGCGCATTTGAACGAGCGGACAAAAACAACAGCCACGAAAACGAGTGGAGTTGGACCCAAAGCGCCGATTCGATTGACAATGTTTTTCGAATTTTTTTTCACATTGGCGTGTTTTGTTTTATTTTTATTTAACTGCGTAAATTCGCGTCTGACCCGCGCAACAAACCGAAACAAGCCGTCTTGAGAAGCCTTGCTTATTCTGGCCTAGTCCTTGAAAAAAACATTTGCCACCACCGCACAATTAGCTTTGCTTTATGACTGACACCTGACTGAGCTATAGTGAAAAAAGTGCATTGAATTTGTCGAAGTTAATTAACGCTATTTTCGCTTAAAAACACCTTCTGTCTACTACCAGGCAACGTAACTAAGCACAACACACGGCAGCCTATCATAGCTACACGCACGTGAAACAGCGTCAGCGTCACCAGGACAACCATCGACGTGAGATGTAACTGGATGGGTAGGTGGTCACGTGATCACTGATTAAAACTAGAAGGTAAACTGAAGTCGACGCAGATCACAGCAGACTGCAGCAGACACTGTGAAGATAAGATCAAAACCTACCGACATGGGTGAGGGGTTTCGCACTTGCCCCCGATGTGCGTCGCTGGACAGTCGCACCGGAACCCCCCGTTGGTGTTGCGGCACGCCCCCCCGTTCAAGCAAGGATTGCGGGCGCAATAATCCAGCATCTCGCATCTGTCTCCAGTGTACAAGTCATTGCACGCGCATCGGTAAGAAGTGCCTGGAAAGTTTTGTTTGATGTTGTGAGTTAGCAAGACGTATGCGCAACAGGATGTCGCTGAATCTGAGAGCTGTGTTGGAAACGTGATTGCTTAAAATTAAAGGCTATTATATAATCGCTTGCGGAAAGTGAGGAAACAACAAAAAATTCGCAAACATTAACGCATTTCCTTCTTCTGACTTTGTCTTATTCCGTCGTTGCGTTACTAACGATGGAGGCAGTAAGCGGGTAATCAAGAAGGGAAGTAAGTACAAGATACAAAGTACATTCACGAACGCGTAAGTACAAAAGCAAGTACAAATGTGCATATGATCACGCACACGACGTCTAAGCAGAGTTTTGTTTAAGGTGATGCAGAGGTTGCCTCATGCACTCGCGCTTGACCTTAAGCAACTTTGCGTTGCTTCATTACAACTGTCCTGAGATTTTCGTCGTAACAACAGTTAGCAACAGGTTTGAGACCAGCTGTTCTGATTGCACGTCAGGCCAAGACGACAGTACTACAAGGAGAGTTGTATCTCACGTCGGAGCGGACTTGAGAGACTTCAGGCAAATCTACACTGTGGACGAGCCAGGAGTTGCCAGCAGGCGCAATTCTTTTGTTTTATCGCGTCCAGGAGTCGCCGTACCGAGCCGTGCACGGAGCAGAATAACCCGGCGCAATAAAACAAAGCATTGCGACCGCTGGCAACTTCAGGCTCGTCCTCAGTGTAGATTTGCCTTAAGTTTCTCAAATAATGCGCCTGGACATTCCAGGCTCGTCCTCAGCGTAGATTTGCCTTACCCGCAGCTTGCTTTACACCGTGCGCCAGGCAAGATAGCCACAGCACCACTTTGCATGGTCTTGGTAAGGTCTGGCCTGGGATCGAACTCCAGACCTACCAACACCGAAGCGGACGTACTCACCACTATGCAACGGTCATCATAAAATACGTACGTTCAGGTAGTGGAAAAAATCTAAACTAGGAAAAATACAGAACACACTGAAAAAATTCACGCAAGCCTTACCAAGCAACGAGCAGGTTCCGCCGTTCAAACATGGGTTTGGAGCACACATGTCTTTGTTTTCGCACAATGCACCAACGAACCCGTTCAAGCAATCGCAAGTGAAAGGTTGCTGCAGAATAAAAGCAAAACGCAAACCAAACGTCATGATGTCGAGTGGCTGTGATTTTATGCAGCAGATCTTACAAGCTGGTTACATTATTTTTTGCCACGACAACCACGTTTTGTTCATTACCAAATTAAGATGGCCTCAAAATGCAAAAATTTTCACCAGGAATTAGCGTTGACAACACATTTAACTGAACGATGACTGTTTTATTTAAACCAGCTATGTTCAACCCAAATGGCTTACAGAGCCAAAAGTTATGTCACTGTCTTGACCAGGGCCGCACATTGAATGGCCTACTTTGGTCTTGGCAAACTAAATTTAGCTTAAGCTAATGTACTGAAACCGTTCGAATCTTAATTGCAGTGGTAACAGACATGATAACGTGGCACTGAGGGTCACCTGCATTAAAATGTCAAATTAAAGATTACGACAATAAGGACAGGTTGTCAGTATGCAGGATATTTTTACGACAGCGAACACCTAAACTGGGCCGCACAAAACCTTCGACTGGGCCGCGGGTTGGACATAGCTGATTTAAACTACGAACGCAAGCGCCATACCAGGTCGTTGAGCGGATTATTGGAGCACGCCCCTCCGTTCCTGCACGGCCGCGACCGACAGTAGTTTGTGAACTCACAACGATCCCCGTAATGCGTGAGACGGCACCTGTTCAGTGAGCAATGTACGGAAAATCGTTTGTGACAATTACAAAATGATGAAGTGGAGAGGTGGTTTGTGAGAGGATGATACGTTGCTGCAAACGTTCGAGGCTTTTCACTTAAGAAAAGCAAAGTTTATCGCTAATGGTTACGTGTAAACTCGTTAGCATATCAATTTGGGGCATCACCGTTTTGCCTTCTGCACAGAAAAACAATTCGTTTTGTTTGTAAAAGGTTTACAACATATCAGGGAGACACACAAGACATATCATGAAGTTACGTGCTTGAAAAACAGGCAAATGGCCTTTTTCAAAACAGTTTCATTAATTTTTTCTGCAAAACCAATAAAAACTATAAAACTTCATCGAAACGCCTGCTTCAGTATAAGAGTAAAACTAAAAATGAGTAGTTTACCATTTTAGCAAAATTTTTTAGAAGAGAAAAAGCAAAGCAACCTGCAAGTGTACGAATCGCCAGCAAGCGAGCAAGACCCCCCGTTCAAGCAGGGGCCGCTGGAGCAGTAGTTCAACCTCCCGCAATCCTCCCCAGTGTGTGTGGGGGGACACTGACAAGAGTAGCCGTTTGTTACGTCATCGCGCAAACACCTTCCGCCGTTCAAACATGGCGACGAGCTGCATGAGTCGAAGGTTTGGCACAGATTTCCTAAAAAAATCAAAAGAATAAGAATCGTTTCCGACGTTCAGCAGAACATGAGGGCTCCATCTTTGACAACTAAAGCGAAAATGAAATTATAAAAGTATCTTCTATCTGACGACGTTAGACTTGTTCCAGACGAGCGCGTTCGCTGATGACTATTATCCGGGATGAAGCTGAGCGAAACGTAAACAACTCACTGGTCAGTTGCTGGGAGGTTGGGTTTCGTAGAAAACACTACAGTGACAACTCGACCATAGATAAGTAAACACCATCAGTGCTGTTCCCAAGTGAACGGCTGGACATTGTTGTTTCAAGGAAAACACCGAAGCAATATCTGTGGCAATCTCCATTGGACGCAGGCCCGTGACCTGGCTTCAACGTTTCGATGGGGGCGAAAATACATTTTTTGGGGGAAATATTTTTGTCTTTCTTATATGTTTCAAAAATGTTTTCTGCGCACAACAAAATTCGAGGGGCACAAAAAATTGGGGGGTACTGCCCCATGGCAACGGGCCTGATTAGACGTGAAGGCGAGATTTCTTGCAACAACCAAGGTTCCTCGTAAAACAACATGAACACCAGGTGTTAAGTTTCGATACAATGAAGGGAGCAGTGATCTTCCCACTCGTTCATAACAGCACGAAGCACTCCATGATGTATCTGGTCGTTATCGGACATTTTGCCATGGCTGCGATCTTACAACTTTTATGGTGTCTTTCCGAATGACGGAAGACTTGCAAAACCTAAGCATGCATAAGCAAGCCGTACATTGTACGCGTAATTCTCAAAATTGCAGCCATACATTGCGGACGTCGAATAGAACTACTGTACAACAATATGATCATCTTTTATCAAAGCAGGTTTTCCGGACAGTCTTCTAGTAATGTGGCTGCCATTTCGCAAATTTGCAAAATGAACAAAAACGCGAAAACTTTGGTAACTTCCTTTCATTCGGACAAACTTTTGGCAACAATCGCTTGATTGCTGGCGCATACCGTAACCATGGTAACCTCCGGCAAGACCGTACAACGCACGTGCGAAGTGACACAACCTCGTACCTCGATATCCTGGCGGGCAAACGCAATCGAAGCTTCCTCCTCCTCTCCTGTTAACGCACCTCCCACCGTTCATGCATGGCTCTGCGGCGCAGGCGTCCCTGATACCGCAGCTGTCACCAGTGAAACCGGTTCGGCATCGGCAGAAGAAGGACTGAATGAAGAGAAAACGACAAAGATTGCGAGAATTTAACAGACAATTGTGTCTCGCTTCCTTCGCGGCGCTGGAATTTCACCTTTGAGCGGAAATTTTTGCCTCTTTTTGTTCTGTTTCACTCGACAACTCAAATCCCCAGGAAAGGGCTGGTTTCACACGTCATCAGACAGTCGCGACGAGCTATTGTTGCGTGGGATCATCGGCTCTGTGACGATGCGGGCGTTTCAAAAAAGGTCGCCATTGGAAGCGGGCGCGTTTTCACGTAGATCAATGCAGTTGTTTGTCGCCATGACGACAGCAGCTTTAAAACAAGTTCTTAAAACGCAACGACTTGCGCGCGGTTGCGATCCCAGACGTAAACAAGAAGCAAAGCGAACCGAACTGACCACAGCATTGATCCAGCCTTCCGCACTGGAGGGCAGCAAATGTGTTAAACCTGCCACATACACTGCACAGCACTTGTGCGTTTTTCATCAGCGTGCCAAACTAACAAACTTTTCCTTCTTGTTTTTTTTTCAAATTAAATCTTTAAAACTACCTACAACGCAGTTCCTGCATCGGATTGTATGAACACAGAACAACACGCTGAAGACACTTCGTAAGAGTCCAACGTCGAGCAGGTTGGGTTACAACCAGTGACGTTGCAAGCCCAAAATTTTGGGGGCAACATCTTTTTTTTACATGAGCATCAATGCTTTGTTTGGCATACCGTCTCTCAAAGCACAAAATGACTAGATATGCTAAAAAGTCGGGGGGGCATGTCCCCTTGGGTCCACCTCTGGCTACACCTATGGTTACAACGCAGACCATGCAAAGCCTGTCACTCACCCGCGCAGTATTCGTGCACTCCCCACCGTTCAAGCACGGACTGGACGAGCAGTGGTCAACCGTTTCGCACTGTCTTCCCATGAAACCCGGAAGACAGTCGCATCTGTAGGCCGGCGCGCCCTCCCCGAAGGTGTTCGCGCAACGCCCGTTGTGCCGGCATGGCGTCGCGAGACAGAGGTCGCTGTATTGGCAACTGTCGCCGACGAATCCCAAATGACATCGGCACTCGCGACGCTGCAACGCACGCCAGCATTGTTTCGTCATAGTTTAATCGCAGCAATAAAGCTTGTGACGGATGCAGAGCGATGAGTCAGACGACGACTTTGCCGCCTCGCGAACCACAAACAAGCGACGCCCGACGACGCTTTACGGCTTTCAGCGATACATAAGAACGATCAGTTACATCACCAGGAACTTGTGGAAAGTGGAGCTTAAGACGACAAGTGACCGTTGACCACTGTCGGCGAAGTGCGGTTGCTAAGCGACTGCGATTACAATGCGACTGTTTCGCTTTGAAACGGTTCGCGATTGGTTGGGAAGTTTATTAATTGAAGTTCGTTTTATTTACAGCAGCAAGGCTCCTACTCGACGTTTGGTTCATATCATCCCGAAAATATGTCAGTGAGAAAAGCGGTTCGTTTCTGTGACGCATAAACTAATGGCGCGCGTAATCAAACAAAAATGTAACGATAAAACTTAAGGGCGTGAAAGACAAAATAACAACAACTATGGTATTCCAAAAAATTAGTTCGACCAAACGGAACGCGATATGAAAATTGCAGTTTTGAACAGCTTAACTATATCGGCGAGAAACAGTCTGATGATGTCACCACGTGAACATTCNCGAAAAAGAAACATTCAGATTCAGAGGGCGACGAAATGTTGGGCACAATTCTTGTCCATTTGTGTTTTGCGCACACCGAACACAGGCGCTTTTTCATAATCCATCCTCAAAGGCAACCCCAAGCAATGACTTACAATCGGGTCGCGATTGCTGCGTGTTTGCAGTTATGCGCTTAGTCGAGAGGTCGNGGGTTCGAATCTAGGCTATGACAGTCATGCACACTGTACAACGTCGTGAAAGAGCGTCAAGCATGTGCACGTTTTGCGCGTTTCCCCCTCACACAAACACACAGCCACAGGGCAGACAGATGGTGCCTGGAGTAATAAAATGTTCGTTCTCGCTCAGATCATAACATTCCCAAAAGGATGGAGGCAAGTTGCCATTGCAGCTTGAATGCTCACCAAGAATCAGACGAATACCTTACAGGCTTGGCCATTTCTGCTGTATTGTGGACCAAATTACCAGGGGATTTTCTTTCAGACTTACACGTCGCCATCATTTTCGTGTAAACCCTGGGTTCTTGATGTGGGGGGCGTGAAAGGCTCGCAAAGGGGGCGCGAGAATGGCAACGGCATATTGTTGAAAAGCAGGATAATGGCAAATAAAACGTTGTTCTGTTTTCTGTGCTTGATTTTGAGGGTAGGTGAGGCGCGAGTATCAAGGACGCAACGTCAAAGGGGAAAAGGGGGTGCGACTGAAAAAGTTTAAGAACCTCTGGTATAAACACTGCGAGAAATCGATCCAAACTGTATTGCCCCCTAAAAAACGTCCCCTATAGCAGCTACTCACGTAAGACTTCATTTCGAAATCCTGACATCACTCAAATCGCATAAACCGAACCACATATGACGTGGCAACTTACGTCGTCCATATTGACGCACACTCCCCCATTCTGGCAAGGTGATCTCGCGCACCAGTCAACATCCTCACAACGACTGCCGCTGTAACCAGGGCGACAATTGCACACCGCTACCGAGTCACGTGATTCGCAAATCCCACCGTTCTGACACGTCACGGTTGAGCAGTGATCCAAGATTTGGCATCGGTCGCCATGGAAACCTGACGGACATCTGGAAGAACAAGAACTTTAACAGCCAAAAATCCAGCTAACAAAATTGAACATTTTTGGAGGTTTTCTGCAGGTGCTGGATAAGCTGATGAAATCTCAATCGAAACTCGGTTTCAAACCTTATCATCTGTTTTGGGCGTAAAATCACGAACTGTAAAGCCGCGGAAAACGAATTGTGGCTGCACTCGCTTTGCGTTCAAGAAATCTTAATCAGTCAACTAAACTAGTTCCAGCAATCCCAGAATTATAAATGTGCTGGCTTCGCTGCTGTATCTGATTTGGAAGTGACCGCAGATTTGGAACTCTGTTCTATGCAAGCCATACGTTATCAAACAAAGGCTGGAAGATTAGACCAAATGACAGGACAAATCCTTTTAAAGTGGTTCGTTTCAAAGAAGCTACGTTCGACCAGTAGGTGAATATTTGCCGACCAATGCAGCGACACACAGGCTGTTAAGTTCTACAGCGCATCCACGCGGCGCTCGGCCTTTGTTTACGCTCATAACAAGTTGAGAGCCTCCTGTTTCCATTCAAGGCCAAATGAGGCACGGTACATTCAGCACCTGAGCTTGGCATCTTGCTGACATTATTTTGCGAGACTGCGACGCTCAACAGGTCTGGTCGCCTATCGCTGAAAATCGCCGTAAACAATGCGATTTGGCGATTTGCGTTCACACAACGGAGCGACCGAGACGACAAACACGTTCTGCCGGCCTTCTGCACGCGGACATGCCACTGCGCTTGTTCGTTCGTGAGGTTTGAGTCGGAATTTCAATTAAATGCAGCAATGTTGGCAGCGCCGTGGGGAATGAAGCCGTTCGAACAGTCGAAATTAACGCTGATGCTTCTGGATGCGATTCCGTGGCACTTAAAGTCGATTGAAAAGTCGCATTCTCCGTCACTGCATTCGAACCAGTACAGCAGCGCGTGCGTTTCGTTTGGCGAAAAGCGCGTGCGTTTCGTAGGAATCCTTTCCGAAAATCGCGGCCTGACTGCAGAGAAGTTAATCAGCAAAACATTGAAACGCTAATCTATCACGCGTGAGGTCGAACGCGCCGAACTTCAAACAGAACTTTTTAATCAGATTACTAAACGATGCTGCCTGGCAGGAACGCCGTCGCACTTCACCTTTGACCTTTCCACTCGCTATCTGATGCTGCATCGATCGAGCGCAAGCCAAGAATGTTCACCAACAGCACAATGATAAGTCGTCAGATCACACCTAGGGCGGTCACGCGGCACGCCGGGGCCGGACCGGAGTAAAGTTCAAAAACTAAAGCGCTGAAGCGTGAACAAATAATCGCGGGCCTCGCAACACGTCGTTTCGCGCAAAGCGAAGAAGAAACAGAGTGGACCGGACCTGTGTGACACAACACAATCTATTTGCAAACATCGGTGAGGCCCAGACAGGCCACCCGGCGTGACATTTGCGCATGGCCGACCAGCCGTGCTGTTCGCATGACGATATAAAAAGACCTGTCCGCCGGCTTTTTGTTGCCGGGGACTTGGGATTCGCACTTCGCACAAAGCAACACATGATCTACTACGACAAGCGCCAGACCGGCATCGAGAATTTAATCTGTTTGCGCGCCCACACACGCCCACCGACCTGCAGAGAAAGCCGTCGTTGTTGAGCTCACAAACCCCATTGTTCTGACACGGCGAGCTGTCGCAGGGCCGGGGTCGATCTGCGCGAAAGCGTCAGCGGTGACGTCATACGTGTGTTTTGCGGCGCGTAACAATTGAAAGCGGTGGTGCGATGCGATGTTCGCCAGACAGTGCAGAGTTCACAAATACAGCGGCAACGCGTAAGAAATCCCACAGAGCGGCAGTTTTAACTCGAACGCTTGTTGTCAATTGAAAGAAGACAGGCTCTACCTGGCCTGCAAGATGTGTCGTTGTGGCAAGACGGGCGGCCGCGACGACAAACGCATCGCGCGCAGCCTTCGCGCCACGTCTCGCCGTCGCTGTGAAAGTCTCCGTTCGCGGCGACGCATCGCGGAACGCACTCGCACGATTCGAGTCGCCGGACCTTGGATCGCAGCTCGTCCTGGGCAGTTGTGAACACAAGTCAGGAAAAAAACACATGGACAGGTACCCGGCCTTACCAAACTTTAAAATAAGTCGGCTTCGTGGAAAGAACCACGAAAACAACCGATTGTTGGCAAAACAAACACAGNAACAAAGGGATTATTCACACGCTTTCTCTGTTTGGCAATTTCGTTCCGTCCACTGCTCTGACAGCGCGGCGGTTTTGCCACCGCTTTTCTTCTGCAGCGAAGATGAAGTTCAAATGGAATTACGAAAACACAGACAAGCGCAACGCGACGCTCACCACGGTCCGCATGAGCGCCTCCATCATCGCCCTGGCTTGCGTTCCTTCGCTCTGGCAGGCTGCAACGTCGCGCCTCAGCAAGGCTAGCTGGCCCCGGTCCCCGTTGCGATGGTCGTTGCCGGTGCTGAAAATTGATTGGCATTGCGATATAACCGGTCAGCGGAGCAGCACACTGAGCGCGTCGGCCGCGGATCCGATGAGCAGCAGCCTTCAGCAATTACCTGCGCGAGATGGCTTGATCTGAACGGATGTGCGTCGCCTCTGGCATGACTGGTTTCCTCGCCGCGCCTCGTTTCTTCAGAATGCTATTGTCTGGAACAAAGGGATTCATTGTCGCTCACAAACATATTATGCGCAAATAGTGAAACACTGTTTCGAGTCACGGCAAAAACACAACAGCTCGACAACTTTATTAGCTTCGGCTGCAGTGGTGGGACTTGCGTGCGTGGCCGTTGTGTTATGAAAAAGTAAGCTTCAAGGTGGATTCCTGGAAAACAAAACGCGGTTACTACCCCGTCGCTACCGAATTACTAGAAAGGGAACAGCAAGGTTCAGTCGCAGCCTCGGGACATTTACTACTCCAGGCAATTTTCTTCTGTAAATAGCAATCGTCGTCAAATCGCGGTCGCAATTGCGACAATTTGAAAGTCCGCCTGCCCCTTTCCAAAGTTCAGATGTTCAAACTTCAACACGCCAGAAATGAACCGCAAACAGAAGTTAGCTCTTCATAAATCCCAAACAAATACAAAAAGAAAACTGCCTGAAATCAGAGATTCTTTTAGTTTTGTTTAACCGTTAACAGCAGAATATTCAAATCAACATCAAAACAATCATATAGCATTTTAGACTTCAAATCGTTTCCTAAACTACTTGATTACTTCCCAAGTACCAGATTCAATCGCAATTGGTATTTTCCGCCACCAAACGAGGTTACGAATATCGGGAACATCAAAAGACACAACCGCGAAACAGCTGTGACCTTCGTCGAGGAATATTTCGCCGGAGCTGATCGTCAAGATATGTCAGCGGCCATAAAGCGCAGTCACACGTTCTCTCGAAAACCACTGCAGCCGTGTGCGTGTTTCCATGCTGAGGTGAACTCGGGCGCAACATTGTTGACGAAACACGCACTTCAGTTTTGTTTCCAGACTGGGTTGAAATTGCGCAATATCGACAGAAGCACAAATTTATATTGCTATCTGTGAGACAAGCCCGTGACGAATGAAATGTTAAATTAATCAACTTTTGTTAACCGATAACACACCGATCGGATACTTTTGGATCGAAAATGTTGGGCGGTTCACCAGCGTACATGCAGATAACTGAAAAGCGTCCACACTCATTTACTTGACAGCCAAAAGAGTCAACTGATGACAACACGTACTGTTTTTCGTCGACAAGTCTTCAAGAATGGCAGGAAGATAAATCAATCCTTCTTTAATGGAACCCTACATCAAAATAAAGAGCGGCGCGTGATTGCTCGTGAGTCAACAAAACGTGTAAGCCGCTTGCTGTAAAGACCAAGACCAACAAACGTCAATNGAGTATTCGCGTATCTGTGATTCACAGCAAATTGGCTNTGAACTTTTTATGACCATAACTTGTCGCATGCTTTGCAGCATTTCGGGCTCAAGCGCCGATTGCAAGTTGTACGGAGGAATAAAAAATGTTTCGCACGAAGCAGGCAGCAACAGTACTTCCACAAGAGCTTTTAAAAAAGTTATGCGGGACACATGCGCTAGCCTTGGAGACAGTTTATATTACAAAAGATGAAAAAAGTTTCCTACCACGAAGTTAGTCGGTGCATTTTCACTGTGTCCCCCGAAGGAAAACACTGTGTTTTTTGGAAACGGAAGCCGAACCCTGCTGGGGGGGAAAGGGAGTGCTTGTTCTATTTCGTCGTCACTCGAGAAAAAAACTGTTGAAGAACTTTCATCGAAATGGACAGACATGCGTAACCAAGTCTTTCGCTGCAATCCCGACCAGGAAAAGCTGACGCTGTCAGTTCTGCCATCTCTGCTTTTAAAAAACACCAAAACGGCTTTTCTGCGAGGATGCAGAACAATATCAAGCCATGTGTCTCGGCTTCCGCTTTCTGTAGGGGCGACGGCGCGAAAAACAGACGCCCTTGATCTTCTGCTAAACTTCAGAAGAAATTCTATTGAGAACGACCGTTGGAGATCTGAAACAAACCAAGTGAAACAGCCGAAGTGCATGATGCCAAAAAATCATCCAATACCGCACATCACTACTAGCATACAAACTGTGCTGTCACTGGCGTTAAGAACGATTTAATTTTAAAGCGCTTGTATTGACAAAAGAAAAATTGTGCCCAACAGCAACAACTGCTAGGTTTGCAGGTAGGTTAACACCACATCATTTAAATCAATAGTGGCATTTTTATCACAGAAAAAAAGTTTTTCAACAAAAACTATTTGCGAACAGAAGAGTAGAGGACAAGTTGCTGTTGTACATATCTTTGATTGTAGGTGTTGTGCACTTTTTGAATGCATTCAACTCAAACAGTTATTCAACAAAAATGGATGAATTGGTACTACACATTAGCCAATAAAATAGGGCTCTTAGGCACTTGATGAATGCTGCCACAGAACTCAGGTTATGTGCTGGCGCTGGGAAACTACACGTTCCAGGAAACATGTGTCAAACTATCTTCTAGTTTTTAACAATGCAGGACTTCTGAATGGCATTATAACACTAAAGTTTCATGAAAACATATCAGATCATTCAACTCCTTAAAATGCCCTGTTCACTTTCTGAACTGTCAGTTAATGGCACGTTTGCATGAAAGCTTGCAAAGATGACCCATATCGTCTCAGAGCAGCAGCATTATTGAAATAAAATTAGAAAAAACATACAAACCAAAATTATTGTTATAAGTCAAGTGCTTCAAAACCACAATGAGCGAAATAAATGCATTGCAAACACTTGGAATGTGTGACAATCAACCCTCAAATATGTATTTTTTTATTTAAATGATGGTACCATAGGTAACTACCTTCTCACAACATAAAAGTGAAAGCAGCATCTGACAATGATCCATTTAGTTCAGCAGGTTTCCATAACTATTGACCCTACCTCTTATGATGTGGTAAGTGTTTCCAGCAGCAACGTCCAAATAACCAGATTTGAGCTTCCATTTCCACTGATTCCTGGCAAACTCGACAGAATTGGCACCTTGCACATCATCAAATAGGTCAATCACTGAAAAAATTACAGTTGTTTTTTATCTGAAAAAGTACACTTATTTTTTTATCTGAAAACCTTAGTTCAACTGTTGAAGATTTTGACATTTTGGAATACACAAACTTTTTCAGCTTGTGTGTACAAATATTTAGACGCTGTCAAAATCAATTAAAGTGTATGCATGAAGTTTGCAAAACACACTACTGCCAACTTTCCAATTCAGAACATTTGAATGAACTTTATACATGAAATTGCAAGTCAAATCAATACCTGTTATATTGGTCCTGGTTTTTGCACCATGCCACTTCTTAAATTGATCATTGCTTCTTACTGATTCTACTTTACAAACGTAAACAACAAGAAAAACAAGTAGGGGTTTTACAATCAGCATATTAGCCGACCCACTGCAAAGAAAAATGCCAAAATGAAACATAAAAATATTTTAGCAATGTAACACAATCCTAAAAATTCTTGAATACATCCAGCCATGCACATAATAAACTTGCATCTGGAGTAACTACACACTGACTAATAAAATATCAAATCTTACTAATGCATCTAAAGAAATTGTATATGTTATGTAAAAAACACAAATGCCACAAAAGGATTTATGGATTAAAAATGCAGGTTATTCCTAAGTTATTATATTAGAATAAAACACTAGTGTGTACTGTGTAATGGTCATATTGCACATTCACACTTGCACTTGTATCAAATATTTGTAAAGACATTCGTCAGTGCAAGCCACCAAAATCAGCACACATGAGCATTGGAAAAATCAAGTACAATTTATCCTACATGAGCAAAAGCAAGAACTTGACCCACTGGTATGTGTACAATAGTAGAAAACAGAACTATCTTTAAGCTAACTGGTATATTAAACAAAATTTGACAAAATATTTCTTGGATGGGCTGAACATATGATTGCTGTATACCTTTGAAGTTTACCAAAGGCCTGAGGGTATTTCTATTATACACCTGGCATTTAACTGCTACCTAGTGTAATGCAGTAGAGGATCTTAATCAAGAAGATGATAATAAATGGAGTGTATACACGATGTACAACAAAATATTATCTCTGAAAATGATTCTCGGGAAATGGTGGACATAATGTTTAAAGCAGTGTTGCTATTTTATATGCTTGGCTTTTGTTACTGATGTTTCTCCAATCATACAACTGTTTTCATCACCAATTTGCCACCGGCAATGACTGTAGCACATTAGACCATTTCACAATAGTACAGGACTCTCAACGACCTCCTATTCTACCACAGGAGACCATGAAATGAGACCATAGGGGAGCATTAACATGTTTTTTTATTCACCTTTGCCACAGAGTTACTTGATATGTATGCTTCACATCCCCCAGTTAGGTACTGTTGTTAAAATTTTTTTGAAAATTGTTATAATCACAGCTGGTGATGCGCTATAATCCAGGATGGCAGGAACTTCTCACATGTTCTATGCTAAATAGCTTCTCTATGCTACTGGCTTGTCATTACCCAAGGTCACCACGCACTCTTCACTGCAACTTCACTGAAAATTCATCAATAAAAATAGCATTGACATGTATGCGATAGAAAAGCTTCTGTTGACAAGCACTGGTATAGCATTGCACAAATAGTAATCAAAGACAACGCATGATATTTCCTTTGACATCACTCATTCGCACCAAATATGTACTATATAAAGGCTTTAAATTATACTTTTATGATAATGTCTGACTGTGTTGAACTATGGCAGCATAATACGTGGTACATCCTGAGTCTGTCTGTATCTGTATATAGGATAATACTGATACAAAACAACAAAACTATTCTTTGTTGTTTGATACAGCTACAAGAAGAAGTGTACAATCCTTCATAAACATCTGCATCAAAAATGGAGATGGTAAGGCTACATTATGGCTATAACAAATATGAAAATGTTACTGATTTTTTTTTTCTGAAAGAATGAAGTGCTGAGACAGCAAAACTTAGAACCAGACCAGAGTTGAACGTTTTTAGCAAATGCAATTAATCACTAAAATGTTTGAAACACTCTATTTTGTGGCATGCTTTTGCTTATATCACTTTTGGTACCAGGTGTTTTCCAAGGGAAAATGCTTTGGGTAATCAGCCCTTTTTGTGATTTTTCCATATTTTTGCCAGTTGACTGAAACACATTGTAATTGAAGTGCAAACAAGTGCTCCATTACAGAACCTACTTTTTCTCTTCACAGTCAACATATGTAGATTTACAAACTTTCAAGGGAGAATGATTACAACCAGTACTCTAACAAAAAAATTTCAGGATTTCTGCTACAAATATATTAGTAGGTAGACCTGTACTTACTCCATGCATACCCATTATATATAGGTACATAACCCAGTACTAAAGTTGTCAATGTGTGGTTTGCCATTCTTCAGGTACAGCTAACAGCACTAATGATTTCATTCCAGCACAACATACCAACTCAACTATGTTCTGCAATATAAAAAAAAACTGTAACAAAAATTATGTTAAAGCATGTCAGTAACCTATTTTTATAAAACCTAAAAGAAAATGAGTGCACCTGTTCTGTCAATAAAGGTGTATCTAAAACTAATCACAGTAGAAGTCTCTCCATAATTTTTAAATCTTGCTGCAGGCACAAAGTTTTGATTACACTTCATACAGTTAGATTTGTTTCTTCTTTTTGTCAAATTTATAAGATCCTTCAAGCAATCTCTATATTGATAGTAGTACGCAGAATATAGACTTTTTTGACAAGTTAGTGAAGTTTACGATTTTGAAGTCATACAACATTTTTTCCTTGACATGAAAATGCAAGTAGATGGCTAGCACATTTGTTTGATCTGACTAATAAACTGTATAATTTATTATTTGTATTGTGTTTCTTTTCAAAGCATTTTATTGCTTAGTATTTTAGCAGTGCAAAGTAAGGAACAAACAAAAATTACAAGTATTGTAGCACATAGCTGATTGTTTGAACTGCATAATTAGCATTACAAAATTATCAAAATCATTGAAATGCCTACTGACTTGAATTTGCATTACTACACAGCTAAATTGATTAAAGCCACATCACCTACTACTCGTTTTATAAGCAATGCAAGTACTGACTGCTCAACTAATGCATTCATTGAAAAGGTTGATCAAGGCTATTTATAAGTCATTATAAAAGATTACATGTAGAATTTATTATTTTATGTAGAATCTATTATTTTGTAAAAATGAAAGCAAATTTACAAAAGTTCTTGGGCATCCCTAAATAGCAAGAAAAAAGAACTCAAATCAGTACAAAATTTTAAATTGAAAAAAGCAAAAATAATTTTACTGTCCAATTGCAAACTGGTTTACAAAAGTAATATGAAACCTAAGAAGTTCAGTACAGCAATATGAAAGACATTACAAAATAATAGGCTTGATGAAAACCATTAACAAACAAAAAGAAAAAACATAAACACATGCATCAGCATATTATTTAGATAACGAATAAACCAAATACAAAGTCTCTTTTGGCTCAAATAAATTTTATTAAATAACAGATTGCAACATCACCAGAAACAGAAATCAGTTACTAACTTAAAGTAAACAAGCCCAGCATCAACTGTAAATATTTAGAATCTAGCAATATGTCACACTAGCAACACATATTAATTAATTGTCTAGAAATAACCTGAAAAAATACCCATTTTAGAGAAAGGCTTTCAACAATTTAAGCCAATGTCCACACACATACTCTAACCCACAAAATTAGTAATTAACTTTTGCTGTTGATCAAAAGCTTACTCTTTTTTCCATAATCCAAAGTAATGCACTAGCAAGCAAAAAAATTAATAGTAAAATACCACAGTACTGAAAAAAAAATTGATTACAGCAACTAAAATGATATATTATCAAGGCCACCAGCCCTTTTTGAGAACAACAGCATGAGAAGCACTTATTTGTCTATCTATGATGTTGTTTCTCAAATAGGGACAGGCAGCATTGCAAGCAACTAAATCGATAATATCAGCACCTATTTGTTTATCTCTGCTGCTGTTTCTTAACTAGGGGTTGGTGATGTCTCATAGGGGTTGCAAGGCCAATGCTAGGATTAGGAAACCATGAGCAAAAGCCTTTGCCAGGGTAGTTATAATTAAAGAATAATGAAAATGAAATCTATCTTTTTATAGGTCAGGTCTAAGGTGTCAGGAGTGTTGAGGGTCTCAAAAAGGAGCCACAAAACATGAAAGATTGAACCACTAGTCCATGCCATGCTTAGCTCTAACTTATTTGCCAAAATAGTACAGGTAGTAATTTCAAATAAAGTGCAAGATTACCACCAGATTGACACCATGCATTCTTGCACGTGTTACAGAACAAAAATTACTGACAAAAAGTAAGTTTAGCAATTAAGGTGCATTGCTTTAATGCAGGGGTTCCCAACCTTTTTACGATCTCGTACCACCTGGGCATCCCATATTGTCAACGCGCGCCACTTCTTCCAGAACAACCAATTTGATCGAATCATAGTTTATTCAGAAGAATAATATAAATCAAACTAACAATAAAAGACAACAGCTAAATTTAATGAGATTTTGTTTACCTTCTACCAATTGGTCGATGCATGGCGTAAATTTGGTAACAGCGCATCGAAAGTCATAATGTTGCGATAAAATAAGAATTGCAGGCTACAAGAAAATTTATTTATTTAGAAACACAGCCCGATACGTAAACTAGAAAGCTGTGAATCCAGGTTTTTTTGAAAAAATGAAAGTTACTCGCGTACCACCTGGAAGACCTTCACGTACCACTAGTGGTACGCATACCACAGGCTGTGGGAACTCCTGCTTTAATGCCATAATGAAAAGAATAAGAAAGTCACTTTCAAGAATCATGAGTTCATTTTCTACAAAACTAACCTTGCTAAAAAGTAATATCATTTAAAGCATGACAAACCAAGAGATGTTTCAAGCAGAGTCTTTACTGTTTTGAAAAACACAAAGACTTACAAAGAAATAAACATAAACAATAATGTCCAAAATAAAAAATGGCACAATGCTGCTAAGCTACACTCACAATCGTGGGTATCAGAAAAGGATAGCAGGGGGGCCTTGGACACCCTAGATTTTTGCACTTGATATGCTGAAAACTCTACTTCTACTACAGCTTCTAAAATTTAGAAATAGCCATTCCATGCAATTGCTACAATTTTGTATTGTCATCTTCCCTATGGCTTTTCCATGCAATTTATGTGTCTGATCTGATCCCTCTTCCTCAAATTTTTGATGGTGTTGGCATGATGAAACATGTTTGTGTATTTGTGGTTTTGTTCATTATAATTATCAAAACTGCCTGAAAACGTTCTCGTAAAAATTTGGGTTGATATTTGGCTTTGCCTATAACACTTCGACTTCGTCTTTTCTCCAGATAGTCTTCTTCACTCTTCTCATAGCAAGCACCAGACACACACAGTGATGCCCCTAGACTCAATCATTTCAACATCAACTTTTCATCTTTCAACATGAAATTTCAAGCGTAAGCATCTAACTAATCATGTGTTTTGTCTTTTGAAAACTTTCCGTATTCAAACTACACCTGCAAAAAAATTCATGAATTTGTTTATTTTAATAAGAACGAAAACAAACAGATTTAACTGTAAGTTCTTTTTCCGAACAGTTCGCTCCAAAAAATGTTTTTATAATTCTACTTCTTTTAAGCTTAGTTTACTTTTTAAGTCTACTGCTAGGTTTTAAGGTTTGGGGACAAAATACATTTTTAAGAGGGAAGATTTTTGTTTTTATTAGATGTTTAAACCACAAATTTTTATTCAAAAAAAAATTAAGGGAGACAAGAAAACATTTTGGGCATTCATTGCCCCTGTAAGGCTGTCCTCCCAGTTTGTACAAGCCTGCTAATTTTGCTTTCTAAGCAAAACTGCATAAATAAGCTTAACATTTTTACCTTTTGGCAATGTAAATTTCCGTTTCTCACAATTCAAAAATATGATTTTCTTTAGATTATCTTAGACTAGGTTAGCAAATTTACACACCGCACTCGAAAAATGAAAACTAAAACTGGTAAGTACGCGCTTTAAACTTCTGTTCCGTATAGTTGCACATGTCGTGTCCATTTAATCTCACAAACATGTGCAACTGTTACAACAACCATTGTTTCTTTAAAATAAGTCTTCTCCTATCACGCAGAATAAACCAACGTAGCCTACAAGGCAGAGAGAGACTAATCAAATGACAATCAATTGAATATGAATATAAAGAAACAGTGAAACAAGGCCGAAGACAAATTTGCGAAAAACAATCTTGCAAAAAATATTGAAAAAAAAGAAAACGAATGCTTACAGTACGAAACGTACTTTTAACATCAAATTTGTACAGTGAACATCAAGCATCAAATCTGATATTATGAAATCAGAAATGACATTGCCGCATCTGCGGGCGAGTCGACAGTGGACTACTTGACGCGAGTGTGGTTGTAATTTTGGGACTTCCCGGAGAAAAGAAAAAAGACATCACGCTTGATTAAGCAAAAAAACAAACACACTGCGACAGAAGTGGCCGGAGTCAAATTTTCAGACTTCGACTCCGCTCCTGTTCCAAAATTTTTGAATCTGGATCCGGTGGCAAGCGAAATTTCTGACGTCTGCGAAATTTCTGACCTAGACAGGGATTTTGCTTGACTGACATGTCAAGCGAAATTTCTGACCTCTGCAAATTTTCTGACCTATTATTGTATGTCAGTTATTTTGCTTCACAGAGTAAAAGAATAAACTTAGGCGATTACTGTTTTGATGTGTTCAGCGTAAATAAAAACGTTTGGTCAGATGTGAGATAGTGCACAACAAGCTACAGTATGGGAATAACTAAGCACTGAAAAAAATTCACTTAGCCTTAGATCTTAATATTTGTTATTTTTCTAACCCTAACCTAAACACGAACTGACACACTTACCTTAGCACTAAAACTCTGGACCAATCACAAGTTCGCAGCGTATTTGATATCTTAGTGAACAGCCGCGTCACAACTTGCGAAACAAATACATGACCTGGAATATCGTGAAGTCAAAAATTATGCAAGTCAGAAATTTCGATTGACACCGGTGTCAAGCGAAATTTCTGACCTATTATTGTTTGTCAGTTATTTTGCTTCTCAGAATAAAGAAATAAAGTTTGACAATTACTTTTTTGACATGTATTACATTTTGGTTAGATGTCAGGTACCCACAACAAGCTATAGTACAGGAATAACTTTAACCACTGAAAATATTGGACTTAGTCTTAGATTCAATTATTCTTCTTTTTCTCACTCTAACCCAAATCCTAACCCAACACACTTACCTAAACACGAAACCTTAAGCCCTAATCATCAGTTTTCTCAGCGTATTTGATATGTACAGTCAGGGCCGGCCTTTAGCCGATTGGACCGATTGCTTCCAATGGGGCTTCGGGCGCCGCGCCAAGAGGGGCCCCGCACAACACCTACATAAACTTCACTTTCTATCGAAGCTATTTGTGTAGTGCCGGCGCGGGATCTGCAGTATTTTTAAAGTGGGGCCCGTTGCCTACGAAAATGAAAGTGAACTGCGCCGTTTGCAACGCCCTTAAAATCCTCACAATTTGTTCTGTAATCGTAATAATGGTTACCGATTTCGGGTAATGTGTAACATAGTTTTTCCAAGAGCATCTAGTTAGGGCAGAGAGAGTTTAAGTTTTGAAGCTCTTGAAGTTGCAAGCGTTTCGCATTTGGGAGGTCATGCTTCAGTAGTAACTGCTACTTGTTTTTTGAAGGTTAAGTTTAGTCCGTAAGTAGAAATATGTGCTGCTTAATCAATGTTTCAGTGTTTAGCGTTATTTATTTTCCTCTTGTACAACTCTGATGAGACAGCCTTGGATTGGCAAAAACTTTTGAAATACATCTCGTTTTAATTATGTCAACTGAATAGTTATTGCAGCAGGCCCGTAGTTATTGTAGCAGGCCCGCCAAAGAGCACAAGGGGGTCACAATTTTTAAATACAATATTGGATGTAAGCAGCAACCGGGGAGCCAAACATAAAATGGGGGANACATATTTTAAATGGGGGGCGGGCAAACCACTATCCCCCCCGCTGGCGATGGCTATGTACTACAGGTGTGCAAAAACAATGGTGCACAAAATAACGGTTACTTAAAAGTGGCAAACACAAGCGCGTACGCTTTGTGAGGAAATGGAAACATTTAAACCAATTCTGCCTAACGAGTTTCGAAAACCCGCGAAATTGTTTGAATATCTCGCACGCAATAACAGGTACACCCCTTTCCTAACCTTCATTGGTTTACTTTCCTCAAATTTTACATGGCCATTCCCGTGATCGTGGCATCCAGAACAAAAGAGTTTTTCTAAGCTCAAACTAATTAAAATCTATTTGAGTTCTTCAATCCAACAGGAGCGCCGAAATAGTTTGGCGTTTTTGTCCATTGGATCCAAAAATAGCATAGGCTTGAACATATACCAAATGCTGAAAGACTGCTCATGTTAAAGCACAAAAAATAAGCTTCACTTGGCAAAGGCAACGTTTTGTAGCGCAGGTTACAATAATCTGAATTGCGCCGATTTGGTTCGTGTGTTCTCCGGTTATTGTTTTGCTTTGAGCTGGCTTACCTGTTTCATTCGGTATTGTCAATATTGTGCAGCATTATAACACAAGATGGCACTGTAGTTTTATGTGATGTGCTGTTACCACAGTTTTTGGTTTGCTAATGTTTTTAGCTAAGCTGTTATATCTTTGCTGGCTGAACATATCAAGTAGTGTTTTTAATTCCTTTTCACGGCCAATCGGCTGTTGTACCTTGCGAAACGTACCTGACCAGGGTAGAAGTATTGAATGTAGTAACTCTTGGATGGAGGCTATTTGGTGTTACGAAGATGTCCGTTGAAGTCTGCTGGAGATATGAAACTCGGGGCATGCCTCCAGATACCACTGTATTGGCATCGCCCTATCAGGCCTCGCTCTTTAACATCACCGATTTCTATCATTGTGACTTGATGCCCACCTCAAAAATTTCCGCAAACGCCACAGAGTGGGGGCCCCACAAAAATGCTTCCAATCGGGCCCCGCACGTGCTAAGGCCGGCCCTGTGTACAATATTACTCTGTGCATGCAGGGCCAGATTAAGGGGGGACAACGGGGGCAATTGGCCCGGGCCCCCCGCTGCAAGGGGCCCCCCGTAATGAAATTTATTTGTTTCAAATAAAATACTTGTTTGAAAAATTTGGTGTTTCAAAAGGGATACAAGAATACAACTCTATATAATATTCCTATGTTGTGTGTGAATGACGATACAGCTGTGGTGAGGATAACGTGCTTTTCTCCTCCCAATGTTGGTCATGTGCAAACACCGTTTCTGTAATGTGCGCTGATGTATAGTTAGCCAATTTTTTGTGCTCTTGTGTCTGTGATATGGACCATGAACCCGCAAGAAAATATTATTATTATTATTAAGCATCTAGGACCCCCGACAGCAACTGATTTCTCTACAAGTTTGACTGTCTGCCAGTTTTAGTAATCGCTACTGAATAGCCTATAAGTATTTTCGGTTTTGTTCAATGCAAATA
>JGI24021J15306_10001494_pt1 | contig 23071 bp, 14 predicted proteins | sample Ectturendosymbi1_FD_15306 | JGI IMG/M metagenome (IMG submission 15306) | reverse complement strand
AAAACAAATCAACGCGCGGCGTGGAATAAATCATTTGCCGGCAGAAACAATCAGCGCCACGGCATTTGCGCCAAACGTGCACAAGGAAAGTTCGAGAAAACACAACTCTTAACACTAACAATGAAGACATCTTTCAAATCAAACACTTTTAACTTGCTAGATCATATAGTTAACCTCAGGATTTGTTTAATCTACGAACATCGTCAATCCTTTGTTTAAATGCATATAACTAAATGCAAACCGGAAATAACAATGAAAAACGTTTTTCAATCATCTGCAACTTTCTTTAAAATGGTCTATAAAATTAATATTTTATAAAAGTAGCAGTACTTCACTGGACTGTACTAGCCTTAGTAAAATATGCAGTGCAATAAATAGTACAGTTGCTACTGTTCATGAAAACTTAACTTCATAGCGTTAAATTGAAACATAAAAATTTGGCAGTTTGCAACATATGAAATTAATTTCATGAAATAAATATGAAAACTTGAAAACTTAAACAAACAATATAAAATCACAGCTACATTACTACCACACAACATATTACAGCTGCAGTTACGTAGTTAATTCTGTTCATAAATCCTTCGTGGATATAGATTCACACTTGCAAATATCACAACATCAAGCAAGATCGAAACACGATAACTGCAAAGTATCATATTACAGTTACACCACATTACTTCCACATAACCTTTTGCAGCTACAGGTACTTTTGGTTGCACATTTTACAGCATCAACAATGTGAGGTTTACAAAAATTAGGGTTAGTTGGAATGGTGGGTTACCACTACATATTGCTATTTTTGAAATGTTTGTAACTCAACTCAAATTTGAATGACGTTGTTTCTGTTGCCCAAACTTGATTTGGGCTATTGTAATTTGCCCAAATATTAATAATATATGTGAATCTGAATGAAACTCTTCCAATGTGCCCAGATGGTTCCAGTTGTACCCAAGGTTGAATGAAGCTGTTTCAACCACCCAAATATGATTGGAGCTGTTTGAATTTGCCCAAATGTTTCTAAGTGTATAGTAGTAAAGGGAGGGTGTCAGCCGCAACATTGTACGGATGATTGAAGACTGGGAGATCGGGTAGCGAGGGGTTTTCCCAACTTCCCTCCCCCGACCTATAATTTCAATATTTTTCGTGTTTTTGATATTTTTCATATTTTTGCGTTATCGTAATTTTTTTTTTCATTTTCACGTTAATATCTTCATTTTCGTTATTAATTTCATATTTTACGTTAGCTTGTTACTTTGAGGTTTTGTCTAAGCCGGCCACTTCATGCTCTAACCTGTCACTGGTTGTAGAAGGCTGAGGCGTGCCACGGCATGCTACGTTTTAATCCGGTAAGCAAATATTCCGGCAACGGACCAAGATCTCTTCACTTGAACGTCATTCAATAACCATGTCGAAATGCCAAATCAAAACGCATCGACAACCTGCTAACTTCACCAGTCTCCTTTGCATAGCATTCTTCTTTGAACGTTTATCGTGTTTTAACAAAAGCAAACAAGGAATTATTCATTACGATTGCTTTGACGTACAGCACGAAGCACTTTACAGTTAGTCGGTTTCACCTCCCTCTGTAATGAAGTTAATATAACTTTATCATTTTTGCAGAGCAGCATTTTAACAAAATTTGTCTGCCTTTTTACGTCATCGTTAACACTTCGTTACGACTTTTTTCAACGAAAGTAGCAACCATTGCAAAGTTATTTTCATTATTAATTTCATATTTTAAGATAGCTTGCAATTTTTCTTTGGATACGTGCCGGCCTATAGTTAAGGCCGGGCGCAAAATATCCTGTCTCAAAATATGTAAAGTTTTACATAATTTCGTGACAGTTTTACCGATTTTGCATATCTGAATGTAGTTGATTATTACCCCACACTTGTAATTTTTAACGTTTTCACATCAAATTTAAGCGTTTTCCATCCACAAATCGCCAACATTATGCTACACTAAGTTGCAAAATTTTGCAAACGAAGGTCCAAATTCTGCAATGTTGCATTTTTGGGTTGCAAGATGTTTTGACATAAAACATTATTTGACGTAAGTTGAAAAAATATTCTTCACTAGACTGTCCCAGACTGCTAACAATTTTGCAACATATCAAGTGTTGTGGCAAAATTTTGTCCCAAAGAAAGTCTCAAATATTTACATTTCAAAATTTGCAATCAAAAATTTTGCAACAAAGTCAAATTCATTTTACCCCTAGATGGTGTACGAGAGCACTTTGCATTCTGTACTCATGCACAAGGTTCTTAGCAGCGTTTTTCCACCTTGTTTGCAAAATTTGGTATCTACTGCAAAATTTTGCAACCACACCCGCGTTATTTACAAAACCATGCAACTAGCAGCCCTTGCGTTGCACAATTGTGTGTCTACCACCAGGTTAGTTGCAAAATTATGAAGCCAGCAATGCTCTGGTTCCACAATTATGTATCTACCACAATGTTGGTGGTAAAATTATGAAATCAGCAATGCTGTGGTTGCATAATTGCGCATCTAACTCCTTGTTAGTGCAAAAGTTTTGAAGCCAGCGATTCTCTGGTTGCATAATTTGATTAATAACGTTTCTCTAGTTTCGAAATTTGCCAACCAACGCTTGGACTGTAAATCACGTTATCGTTGCTTCTGAACAGCATCGTTCTGGTTGCTAAGTTTTGCAGCATGTTGAGTCAGACAACGAAAAGCTGAATAGTTTATTTGCAGCTTACAGCAGTATTAAAATATTTTTTTCCATGAAAAGGGTTCACCATTAGCATCATCTTGTAAATTATTCACTAATCTAGTTATCTGCAGTATTAAAATAATTTTTTGCATTAAAGGGTTCATCATTAGCATCATCTTGTACATTATTCGCCATTTTGGCCATCGAGTTGCAAACTTGCACAATCTCATACTACTGTATAAATGATTGGCATGCCATATATCACAGCTTTACGTTAGACTTGTATACTAATATACTTCTTTTGCTCCATCGAGTTACGTAGATTAATGTTAACGTGGAAGATTGGCAAGAAATATCAAACTTAAACTTTCGGTTGCAACGTTTCTCAATTACACTTTTTCTGAACCCTTTTGGATCCCTTCTCAGTCATGCGGTTACGAAGGACAAAACCCTTCAGCCAGTAAAATGAATGTCGTCTGCGGAAATTGCTGCCTGCAATAATTGCCATATCTTGCAAAGAAAACAAGTCATGATTGATGAACTTTACCCAACTGTGTTTCAAAAAAGTACTATAAATTCCTGTTGCAATTACTACTATACAGGGATGTAGTGCTAAGAGCAAAGGTGTGGTAACGCATCCAAAGAAATAGCCGTTTTAAAACAGCTTCAAACTCATTTTAAAGCAAAATGTGAAAATGGTGTGGGAACGCCTTTCCCACGCGTTCCCACCCTACTAATCACCTACTACTACGTACAGAAAATTGTTTTGTGTTTATTTCNAAACTTTTATGGGTAAATGTTAGAAATTGCAATGGAGTAGCAAAACTTTGCAAACATTTCATCCCAATTTCAAANCTTTGCAAATAACGTTGTGTTTTTTTACAAAATCGTGCAGCAAGCGACCGTCATGTTGCACAATTTTGCGACAACCACCGTGTAAGTAGCAAACTTTTGAAGGCGGTATATCTCTCGTTGTACAATTTAGCAATCGGTGTTGCTCTCGTTGCGAAATTTTGCTCATGAGTAACGCTGAGGCTGTAAATCGTTCTGATCAGACAGTGCTTCTGTTGCCAAGTATTGCAACTTGTCAAGAAACGGTTGAGTATATTTTGAAGCACAGTGCAGTATTGAAAAACTTATTTTCATCAAGGATGCATCAATACAGCAACGTTGCTAGTAATATATCAATTTAGTTGCAAAGGAGTTGAACAAGTAGGCAAGCTCATACAACCAAGGGTGCAATGTTAAATAAGGGATGTGGCAACGCCGTTCCCAAATCAAATAAAAAGACAGCATGCACCAAATAGTTCGAATAAAGTGAGTATTCCGGTACAAGAATTTCAACACTGGATCTTCCTGTTTAACTGTAGACTTTTGACAAGCAGTGTGGATCTGCGAGTCGCTAGTACATCTGTGAGATCGCCGTCATGTTTTAATGTAATCTAGTGCAAAAAAGTGTGGGAACGCGTTCCAACACCACTACACCCCTGCATGCTACACATATTAGTAATCAGTATGTGTTTTATCATAACATAACTTTTTGCTCTACCAATTTGCTTAAGATAACGTAAACATGGAAGGTTGGCAAGAAAATCAAATTTTAAGTTGCAAGGTTTCTCAATTACAGTTTTTCTGAATAATTTTCGATCCCTTCTCACTCATGCTGCTATGAAGAATTTTAAGACAGCACAATAAAATCGTCTACCGATATTGCTGCAATAATTGCAGTATTTACAAAGAAAACAAGTCAGAATTTCTGAACTTTACGTGAGTATTCAGGCGCAAGAAAAAAAGTGAGTATTCAGGCGCAAGAATTTCAAGACTTGATCGCCTTGTTTCACTATAGACTTTTGACAAGCAGTGTGAATCTGTGTGTTGCTAGCACGTCTGTGAGATCACAGACATGAGATATGATTTAATGTAATCTAGTGCAAAAAGGTGTGGCAAAAAAAGCAAAAAAAAGTTACACTCATCAGTAGTCGACATTGAAACACCTGAAGAGCTCAAACCGAAATTCGAAGAATTCTGCCCAATTTTCAAAAACACCATGGTTTCGCGAGACGATATTGGCGAGCACATGCGTGAGTACACCGAGCGAAACAACGTCTTCAAGAAACCTCGCCGGATGCTGATTGGTTGTTACTTTGGAGAAAAGATTCTGCTGATCATCCCTCTGGTCAAATGGTACTTGGACCACGGTCTGAAAGTGACCAAAGTTTATGAATTTATAGAGTATTACCCGTCGAAATGCTTTGAACAATTCGGTCTCAATGTGTCCGAGGCGCGCCATGCCAGTGACAGCAACCCCTCAAAGGCTGTTCTGGCCGAATCCCAAAAACTGCACGGGAACAGGTCATACGGGAAATGTCTGACCAACAAAGAAAGACACCGTGAAGATCACTACTGCAACAGATCCGAAGTAACAAAATTCATCAATTCGCGTGTTTTCCACCGGCTCAACAACATCACAGACGAATTGTATGAAGTTGAGTGCTTGAAAAAGTCTGTCAAAGAAGACCTCCCACTCCAAATTTCCTTTTTTGTTTACGGCTGCGTCAAGCTCCGAATGCTGGGATTTTACTTCGATTTCCAGCTGCATTTCATCGACAGAAAAGACTTCCAGTGAGTCCAATCTGACATGGACAGTCTCTACATGGCTTTCAGCAGGGAAACACTCGCAGACTGTGTGAAACTGCACATGCACCGCGAGTACTTTGAAAACCTGCATCACTGGCTGCCACTAGACGTCTGTGACCGACACAGAGCTGATTACGTCGAGACGCAATGCACTGGCAAGCCGTGGTCACCACAACAGTGCTGCATTGATCAGTTCAAGTACGATCGCCGCACGCCCATGCTGTTCAAACAAGAGTGGGCTGGTTCTGCAATCGTTGCCCTCTCGAGCAAAACTTATTTTGGACTCGGTGAGAAAAACAAGCAAGTGTCCAAAGGCATCAGCAAAAAACAAAACCAGTTCACCCACCAGCAGTACTTGGACGTTCTGAAAACGCAAAAGAGTCGTTCTGGCACCAACACAACTTTCAGGAGCACTGACAATGAAACTCGCACACTGGCACAACAGCGCTGTGGGCTGACTTATTTTTACCCGAAACTTATTGTTCTCGACGATGGCGTATCAACTGTTCCTTTGTTGCTTTGATTCGTTTGTTTCGCACGCGTTTCTGCCTTTTGCTCCCGTTTTTTTCGATTTGTCGTAATACAAAAAGTATTGGTATGATTTTGTTGTTTTTTGGTAGGGAAAAATTTCTGAAAGTATAAAAATTTCTAATGGCATAAAAATTTTTATAGGTCTAAAGTATAAAAAATTTTATAGGTTTAAAGTATAAAAAATTTTATAGATTTAAAATAAAAAATTTTATAGGTTAAAAATATAAAAAAATTTTATAGGTTTAAATTATAAAAAAGTAGAAATTTCTTCTACAATATAAAATTTGTTTCTATAAGTATAAAAATTTTAATAAAAAATTAAGTATAAAAATTTTTTACATTTTAGGCCACCTAACCCCCTGCACCTACTGCTAACTCTGGGTCAGACTCTGGCTCGAGTGCTAGTTTCAGGCCTGCCAAGCTCGTTTTCCTGTCAAAGTCCACCGGTTGACAAACGTGATGCTATGACGATTTATTGACAAACTCAGCGAAAATACCCAAACTGCGCAACAGCACGATCGTTTTCAACCACAGCTCGCGAAAAACGCGATACAATGGCACGCATTGGTTCACCACGACGCATGCACAACAGAAAATAAACGCAATACTGATCACACACGGTAGAAAACGGGGCTTGCAAAGTCGCGCGATTAAAATTCCACCAAGCACAATTGCGATTTAGAAAGTTTTCAAACTTTTTGTACACAGGTGGCAAACCGTAGCTGTCAAAACAGTAACCACATCCGCGCGGATCAATGCAGACTGCCACCCAATGCGAACCATAGAAAGGGTGCGTGCTGTAAAACGTCATAAATGAAATAGTTTTTGGCCATTTTGGCTCATATTACCTGGCCTAGAGCCCAACCGCTAGGCCAAAGTATTTCGCTGAAGATTTCATTGGAAACTAGGTTCGAGTCCGAGTATTTTGAGCGACTATCTACGGCTTCTGATTAAAATGTTATGATCTAAATTAAACAAATTAATTAATTAACTAATTAATCGAATATTGTGCTTACTTTAGATCATACCTTTTGAACCAGAAATCCCAGTAGGTCATCCAAAACATCAAAAGAGTCGGATTGTAGCCTAGTTTCCAAAAAAATCTTCCGCGAAATACTACCATTTAACGGTTTGGGCCCAGGGCCAGGTGAAGTGGGCCAACGTGGCCTAAAAGTCCTCCACGTATGATGTCACTCACAAAAAATTCGCACCTCCCAGCCAAAAAAAATTTTTCGAGTGCAGGATAGAAGAATTGCCGAATCTTTTGAGCCTTTGAATAGCTCTCTACCGCTTTCGGCACCAGAATTATGCTCGCGCAAAACCACGCGCGATCCGTTTTTGTAGCGCGAAATCCTCGAAACTTTCCGGATGCGAAGGAGTTAGGTATGCCGCCATCACAATTTTATTCTTTTGATACCCTGGATTGAACAAACTATTTTAAAAAGCCAAGCAGTGGGCCTACCGGAGACTAACAACCAACATGGAAGAACATTTGACGAAACATATTGGGTCCACACGAGTATATGCATATGTAAAAAAAATGTAGGAAAAGTAGTTATGAGGAAGGTGGCGACAAGCAGAAAAAAGAAAGAAACGTAATCAACAATGAAAAACTAGACCCATTCCATTTTGTGAGTGTTTGATTGTGATCTTCAAGATGCTTTAGCAATCCTTATATCTTTGAATAAGCAGGGAACATGATCTTCTTCCATTTTAAATTCTTGACAAATTTGTGGGGTGGAAAGAGCGGCACTGATATGGTCTGGCTACGCCACTGGTTTCAACCGTTCTTCACATAAAGAATGGACATTTCTTTGAGGACGAACAACTTAAACCAGTGGTTCTTAACCTTTTTTCTACCACACCTCCTTCAAGCAATCGTCCTTTGTTTCAAACCCCGTGACAGTTTTAAAAATTGTAAAAACAGATGTACTTAATTGGTAAATTTATTGAACAACATTTTCATGTTGTAGGGAGCGCTCTCCCCTGAAAATTTATTGACGCCCCCTGGGGAGGCGTGCCGCCATCTGGTTAAGAACCACTGGATTAAACAAGCAATGAAGGTGCGTGAAAATTATGTTCTTCCAGGTGGGACGAACTGTGAAATGTTTCTTCTTTACTTGCAGTAACTGCGTTAAATTTACTTCAGTTTTGTTTTCATCAGTTTTTGGGAAATGGAAAAACACTGCGGAACAAGAACAGCGTCAACCACAATTGTTCGGAATCACTTTGGACTAGTGTTCCATTTGTTCGTTTGACATTTTGACATGAAAATGATTGACCGACAACCGAATAACAAACAATATTTAATGTCGAATTCCCCTTTAACTAAAGAAATTTAACTACATTTAGAAATTACAGACCGTCCAAATTATAGGATGAAGAAACAAAAACGTCTTGCAGTGAACGTGTTTGAAAAAAGATCTTATAACATTCAAATGTAAACGTGTCTTTAAAATTATTAAGAGAAAACACCTCATGCCACGCTTCTGCTCGTGGTGCAAAACAATCTGTTTTTCTTCTGGTTTTATTAAAGCACAACGGACGATTGTTTGTAACAAAGTGAAGCATTTTCGCATTTTGCCTGGTTTGCTTTTTCAGCATTGCATGATTGTTTATTTAAAACTAAAATTTTGTCGCTAAAGATTTTGTCGCTTTCATTTTACAAATAAATTTTTATCCAAGCTGTGGCGCCACAGAAAAGATAAAGCGTTACATTCAGTTAAATAAACCATTGATTGATGAGTTAAAAAAGCAAATATGTTGCGAAACAAACGAAAGGATGTCTTTCAGGTGAGAGGCGATACACGAAGGTGAAGAGCTTCTATTTTAGGTCTCATGCTTGCTTTGAAAATGATGTCCAGTGGTGGTTTCTGCAACGACACGGAAAAAAACAACCTAGATTAGATTTTGGAAACGCAGTAATGGAATATACAGCGACTTAGGCAGTTATCATCATGTCACAACATGTTAGTAAAGATAGTTTGGCACGAGCTATTAAAAATCACGATGCTAGGTTACACGAAATTGAGGTTTGCCGTGTTTGCCGTTCCATAAGGACGAGAGGTTTGACGTTTGGTTTTCACAAGACCCGACAAATTTTCAACAAGAATACCTCTGACCAGGATTACCTAAAATTTAAACCTCACCTCTTTTGGGCTGCTTCGAAGCAGCTTTTCATTTAAGCGGAATCTAGAGAACTTACAAATGCGTAAGTTAAACGCTAGCCACAACCATACGTTGGTAGAGAAGTTCTTGTTTCTGTATCAAGGTTTTCACAGACCAAAAGGTGTTTTTGGAAGAGAGGGTCAGACATTTTTCAAAGTGAAGAAGTATATATATCTAAAGAAAAAGGTGAATTCATTGTGCTTCTGTTTGTTTGTTAAGAAATAAAATTATTTTCAGCGAAGTCTTTTGCGCAAGAAGATATTTAAAACTCAAAAATTTCCTTCTGTGGACAGTTCATGCCTGTCGTACAGAAAATGTTTATGGTTAATTTTTGATGAGCATTACCAACATCATTCTCAAAAAATGCTTTTATGCTGTACAGACGCAAGGCAGTATTGAGGAAGTGAAAGAGCAATTGATGTCTTACTGGAGTGTCCTCAGCTGGATCCAGTTGAAAAGTCAACAGCAATTTGCAGATCGCCATCTTTATTTCCATCAAAGCAAACCTCATTCCGATGCAGTTTCGGGGTCCGACACCGAATGGTTGAAATACCAGAGGATCAATTTTGCTCATGTCTTCCATCCTGAAAGTATACTGTGGTTTCTTTGGGAAATCATATTTCGTTACCTTAGCGATGTCTTGCATGTAAAATATTTTTAAAGTACTTCCCTTTTGTTTTGTTTTTCACAACTTAAAATATGACGTCTATTTCGACGGTTCAGTTTAACTCAAGTTTCTCAAGTTTTACAATCTTCGTCCAATAGTAGGTTGAAATCAATATAATGAGAGTCAGTATAGTATATGGATAGAGCAAAACCTTTTTGCAGCAAAACAGCGAATATAACAACAGGTGAGAAACCAATCGTTGTTAAAAAACACAACGCGGAAGCCTAATCTAAATTAAATGAATTGATACTGCATGAAAGTTCGGGAAAAATGTTATCACCGAAGGAACAACATTTTATTGAACCTGTGAAATAATACTTGTAACTTTACCATTGCGAAAAGTGATAAAAATTTGAGTAAGATCAACACTGACTAGATTAACCAAGACAGACATCGTAGAAAACACTTCCGATTTAATTCAGAGTTCATTTGTTAACTGGAACCGGACTATTTTTCGAAGCTGACGGACTCTGATACGTCCGAAACATCTTGACGTCTGTTTCAAACCTCTGTGGTTTGAATATTAAAGGTTCATCCCAGTATTCGGGATCACGCGTCAGACCATAGACTGGAATGTCAATGTGGGCTCCTTTCGGAATCTTCATTCCTTCAACAATAACGTCCTCGTCGCAATAGCGAGTGTTTCTGCAAGAATTAAACCAGCGTAAATACCTTTGAAACAGGTATTTATCAACTTCGAGCATTTCGAGAAATTTGATAAATCAATTTCATGCATATTTGTTCTTTTCATTGAGAAATATGAGTTTAAAATGAAAGTCTTTAACAATCCTTTGAAAGGTTGTTTGTCAAAGCGGCTAGTCATTCCATCGATCAATTGAACTAAAACTACGACAGGTCAGCTACTGCATGTACACACGTCATATGACTCGCCTCACACACTATTGCAAACGTAGTCAACAAGTAGGAATTGTCAGCTAATCATGCTGCGTGATGTTGTTATTACAAAATATTTTTGCAGTGTCCTTTTTTTGAGTAGGGACGGGGATGCAAAATTATCTGAATTTGCTGTTGAGCTTTTCATCGACAAAAGAAAACTGTTGATCAAGACACAACTAAACGACAGAATCTCGTCGCTTAAACCTCACTGAAAGCAAATGTTAGCGATCTTATCTTACTGCGTTAATGCACCATTTAAAGTTCGAAAATTATTTCTTTCAAATAAATTGCTATTTGTTGACCTGAGTACTGGAGGATATAGCCGCATTGATTCGTTCAAACACATCATCAGATACGGCATGTTGTTGATTGCTTCGTAGGTTAAGCCGTCCTGTCACACAAGAGTATAGATTTTTGTTTCCGCGCGGAAATTCGCGCAGATTAGTTGCGACAGCACAGTAGCTGACGCTGTACAACATTCCCGCTATTACCTCCAATTAAGTTGGAACGGCACGTAATTTGGCACAGGTTCCTATTATGACGCCTTGCAGGTAATTGAAAATCTTGATGGAGAGAGTTTTAAGTCGCTTTGTGCAGGACAAATCGTTCTGCGTCTTAGCAATCTTGCTTAACATCCATGCATCATTGGCCTGTGGTGCATTTCTAATGTAATGTGCTTAAAGTTGCAAATTGCATAATTTAATAGCAAGTAACAATGAATTAATTGCTCTCTTTTTTCCTGAGTGCAGTTTTTCGGAAAAAAAGTTCAAGTAAAAAGAAGAAATCTAGCTCTTGTGTGACGTTATATTATAATTGTATCACGTGCGCAGAGTTCTGTAGGGCACTCGAGAAAAGTTGACAAGTTGACAATCATTGGTATTTTTTGGTGTGCACGCGATTCCTGCAAAGTCAAGGGCGCTTGTGGAAAACTTTCCACGGGTCAGAACAACTGAAACGTTTGCAAAACAACCCACTCCAGCACATCTTGTGGGACGTCCGCAAGCGTTTAGTTGTAGACGTTCCAACTGCTTTTTAAAGATAATTTGAAAGTAAGTAACTGTGATTGGGTAACTTTTTCTGATTAAACAAGTCGACGAAGTTACGCCGCTGTTGTGATAGTGAAGAAACCTACAGTTATTCCTCTGGTTCTGAATGTGGTGAGCAGAAGAAAAGTAATACGTTTAATCCAATCATCTGAAATCCATGCCAGAGCTGTAAATGGGCCTCATTTTGAAGCCTGAACCCGGCCCGAGCCCGACATTTATTTTTGAAACCCAATTTAGCCCGAAAGCCAAATTTACTGAGTGGGTCAAGATACGCGCAACTGCTGGGCATCAAAAAACGTAATGTGCGGGCATAGCTGCAGGTACATGATTTTATCACACCCAAGATAGCAACCACCTTGACCAAAACGTTAACTTAAACAAGCACAAACTCAGCTTGTTAGTCAATGCTAATACTTCGGAATGTAATGTACTGTATTTCAACATAAAAACAAACTATCACGAAACTATCCACAATGGCGCTATAAGCATGAAAGGAACTATTTAGGATAGCGCTATAGGCAAGAAAAGGTGGATTGTAGGCCTTCGTTTCTTAACATATGCGAAGAATCGCGTAAGTGATTGATCTTTTCGACGCAATACCATCACGTGCTAATTTCCTCACCGCTGTCGCTTTTCGAAAAAGAGTGTGACACTAATCCGAGCAGAGAACAAAAGAACGCAGCTGTGTTTGAAAATAGAATTACCTGAAGAAAAATCGCAATCACTTCATTCACATAATGTCATCACAGTGAGCAGAAGAAATGCGCTTCAAGAAAGGAAAAATCGTTACTTCGAATGGTACAGTATAACAAACTTGTGTATGCAGGACAGATATCGGCCCGAAACATTTTGACAAACTTAAGCCCAAAGTTGGCCGGAAACCCGGGCCGACCCGACTTAACAACTCTGATCCATGCTGCTTGGGAACGTATATGACAAGTTGAAACATCACGAAAATTGGTTTTTATGCGCAACTGATTATCACATTTTGTCTCAAGTTGTCTGCAAAAAATTCATGACTTGTGTGAAAGAAACTTGTTTTTTTATTCGTCCACGTGGCTGTTGCGTCAAGTCGCTTCAATTTTGGAATCTTGCCATAGCAGTAAACGGTTTGCATTAACTGACATTTGTCAGGTGCTCTTTAACTAAATGAATGACTTGGAAGTTGTAGCTTTGCATGCAATCTACATTGAAAAAAATTCAAGGTATTGTTGTTTGGAATCTTTATGGATTGTAGAATTTTTCAAAAACCGCATCCGCCACGGCATTGGGTATGCACAGCAAATATTCTAAAAAAAACGTCCCTTCCAGGTTGAAACTGAAACCTCAGCTTCGGACAATTTTGGTGTCCCTGTCGTTCACAAACACGGCTTACACAAATTCACAGGCAAACAAGAACATGCGTAATGGCAGCAAAAAGGGTCGGATTTCGTGGAATGTGATAAAACGAACAACGAAACGGAAATTTGCTGCGTTTTTGCAGCACGTTTAGCTATCACGTGTACACAAACAGTGCAGGCACAGTATGTCAAGAATTACCTGATCATTTTGAAGAGCTTTCGCAAAGCTTCGAGACCAAAAATACCTCACATGTAAGCAGGGGCGTAACGAGGGGGGCAAGGGGGAACAATTCCCCGGGCGTCGAACCACCGAATCATTGCTGGGGACGCCGAAAAGTCCCAACAATGTCATAAGTACTTTCTTCAATACACTACATTTGCTTCCCAAAGACCTCAGATTAGAACACAGAGCGCCAAATTTAAGGCTTCTTGCCCCGAGCGTCTCGAACCTCGTTACGCCCCTGCATTTGTTAGCACCTTTTTTGGAAAAAGCATACAAGGCATTTCACGAAAACTGTGGTACTAACGGTCACGGGCCCTTCCAAAAATGTGTTTCATGTCTTGTCCTGACGAAAAGTTATTTCCTAAAACGTGTTTCAACGTTNCTATTAAACACCTTTGTGGACAACCGAAACCTTGTATAGTTATGGAAAAGAGTCTTCTCAGTTACGACAGATGAATTTAGACCAAAATTACTTTTAAAAGATCTTTCTTCGCGTATTGCTCATCAATCGCGCTTACAAACGCTTGAAAGCTGAACAGCAGAAAAAAAACTTAAATACAACCTCCGCTCCTGCAGCATCATTTCATCAAAAGCGACAAATGAAAAGTTTAAGCATTTTAATGGAACCTGGTGTTTACGAAATTGCAAAACGTAAAGCAGATATAGGATAATAAAATGTTTTTATTTGTACATAGAAAACATGTATTGAATGAACAATGAAACACGTACATGCTTTTGAACAGCATCCTTAATTTGTTCACGTAGCGTTTCTTGACATTCCGGATAAACCGCCAGGTTGTACACCAGGAACTGCATGGCATTGGATGTGGTATCGTAACCGGCTAAAAGCATCAGAATGCTATTTCCCAGAAGTTCGGTTCGGGAGATGCCTGCAGCACACATTTTTTTAACTGATTTTGTTTATGACGTGTGAGAAGCTGTGGCCGAGTCCACAACTGCTGCACAATCGCATACACTGGAGTTGCGCATAGAAGAAAACTTCGTTGAACACAAACACCCCTTACTGTAACGATGAAAATTTCTTCAACGTGCGTCTCTATCTAAAGCAGTGATTCTCAACGTGGTCCACCTGGAAAGTTTCAGAAATAAGACTTGAACATGCCCATGAGTTCAGTGACCTATGTGCAATACAATTTCGACTAGTTCTTGAGGTGACAGCATTCTGTAGCAAAGTGGTCCATGGGATATTTTTTTAAAAAAGATGGTCCATGGGCAAAAAAAGGTTGAGAACCACTGGTCTAATCGATTTGCGTTTGGACAAGGCCAATGGCGAGAATAGGTTCACTAGGGTTTATCTGAACTGAGTGGTTGACCAAAGGTTTTGATCCGACACTTAACGAAGTTCATTAACCCCCCCCAACATACTAACGACTATTGTGTAAATCGGGGCCTTTATCTTGTATTAATTGTTGCACAACAAGTATACTGACACTACCGCTGGGGGATTTTTTCAACCCTTTCTATATTCAGAAATGGCAATTCAATTTTTACTAAATTCCTTAGGAATCCATGCCTTGGTCCTTCAAAAAATTTTCAAAACTATTGTTTATTTGACTACACCTGTTATAAATGCAAAAAAAACAATTGATGTAGCACGAGATCGAAATGATACTTATGCAGCGGTATACGAAGCAGCTGGGTTTTTGCACTTGCCTACAATCAGTTACAGGTAGGGGTGATATTATTTTAGTAAAATCACTACTCACGTCTCAGATGAACAAGAGAATTAAACATGCACTTGATGTTACAAATGAGGCAAGCAACCTATAGTGAACTGTACAAGCTGGAAGAAAAAGCCACATCCTATCGATTTACCTTTGTCGGATTTTTTCGTATCTTTTTCGTCAATTTCAGTGTCCAACATACATTTTAGTATGTCCACTCTCTGTGTAAAAGAGATTTGATTTAATCTTTGACAGAGGGCTTTGCACATGTCGGTATTTGGCTACAAATTCTTAAGAAACTACCTTTCAGAAGATTGTTGATTTGCGCAGAAAATTACAAAAACCGGAGTAATGGATGTCATAACTTTGATGTTCGAAGATGGACAAAGTCATGTGAATTCTGTTTTTTTGTAACAGATAGTGTCTTCACAAATAGTTCACGAATAGTCAGAGTGAAAGCAAGAGCAATTTTCTTTTCTACGAAGAATAAGACTGAAAATGACCATTGCAGTTTTTTGCAAATTCAACAAAACTAAATAGGCAAATTATTCATCACCAACTTACTGCTTTGTCAGCCACACACCGTTTCTTCTCGATCATTGCTTCGATCAAGCGGGCCATGTAGGACATTATGTCACTCGGGAAGAAACTCCATTGGCAAAGCTCAGCGATTTTCTCTGCTGTCGATGAGATGACTGTGAAACGTGCAACGGCAGTTCAGATGTGGAGCAAAAAGCAACTCTGAGGAAATTAAGCACGCAAGTGCCTTTTTTGCAAAAATGCGTGTTATTACTCAGAACAACAGTGGATCTGTGGCAAAGTGATTAAAAACATTCATGTCACCAATCTTTTCAAAGGGCACAGCATGATTCGTAAACGAATAAATTGAGACATCAACAAAACAATTGACAAGATATCTTGTCCAACAAGCACAATGATGTTAAGGCGCATCGAAAATAAGAAAATATGAAAAATCAGTGCTATACCTTTACCAGGCCCGTAGCCAGCCTTATGGTTTGGTGGGAAAAATACATTTTTAGGGGGGGAAAATGTGTTTTTATTATGTTTAAAATAATTTTTCCGGGCACAACAAAATTTGGGAGGTCACAAAAAATGGGGGGAGCGTTGCCCCGAATGCCCCCCATGCCTACGGGCTTGCCCTCTACCCCACTACGGAGCATATGACCAGTTGATCGCGTTCGTTGAGATGGGAAAGTTAGACAGTTAATCGCTGAAAATTTATGTGGCAGTAAAGTTAAAAGGCATTCTTTTCGGACATCTCCTATGTTCTTGCTTTGGGCTAAAACAATGCGAGAAAATCAAACCACAATCGAATCCTGACGTCACATTTCTTACGAAAAAGCAGTGTCAGTGGTTTGGCAAGCAACGATCGGCCGAACAGCTTTTTTGCCATCTTCAGTACTTTGGGTTCTTCTCCGTTCTCCTGTTATGCAATAAAAATTTTGTTACACAGCATAGAATCATTCGTTCGAGACTCACCCTCATAGTAAAGAAGCATTATTGCTAAAACTAGGACTGCAGATTTCCACGAGGGTCAAAAACAGTGGCGTAGCCAGCCCAAAATTTGGGGGTCGAAAACGTTTGATTTTAGGCGAACAACAGTATCGTTTGGTACGCCGCTTCACAGAGCACAAAATGACTAGATATGCTAAAAATTCGGGGGAAGCTATGGCCCCCTAGGCCACCTTTGGCTACAGCAATGGTCAAAAATAACTTGTATCAGGACCTTGAAAGCGTTGGTTTGCTAAAGAAGATGAAGGTGACAACGCGCATCAGATCACAGCTTAGCAAAGCGTAATTCTAGCATTGGGATTTTAGGTAAGAACTTCATTTGTGCGTTTAATTCAATCGCCAGCAGGAGTAATTTGTAGTAAAGTTCGAAAACCACTGGAAAAAGTCTGTAATTTGTTGTTTCATTTGTGCTCCCTTGTATTGTCCACTACGGTTGTCCACTATGGCATAAATGTCACAGACGCAAACCTGCTTGAAGCACTGCCCTTACTATGAACATTAAATCCAAACCTGATTGGCAAAAACGTCCACACCAAATGCAGCGGAGCAAATTGCCTGCAAGGACAGTTTTCCAAAGGTCCTGTAAAAGAAAAGGTTTGTCAATTATAGTGAACCAGCCCATTACATTTTTGTGATACACGAAAGCTGCGAGGTGACTATAGTACGCTAGGCTTTAAAATCAACATAAAATGGCAGTTACCATCTGCAGAAATAAAGAGCAGCGTCAACAACAGGTAATAGTGACAGCAGCAGAACGGTCCGCCCAACCTCGCCTTGAAATACAAACGCCAACTGCTCCGAGCTGTCGTGGCAGCAAACATCATTCTGCGATAAAGAAAAATCAGGCGGCGAGGCAGCAACACACGGATCTCCACACACAATCTTCCCATTCAAATATATGCGACATTAAAACCAAAACGATCAAGAGGTTTGCGTCTACGGGTAGGAGCGGCGCGGCAAAGCCGGTTCAGGGCAAATGACCTCTGGAACAGAGTCTTCGTCTTTTTCCACTTCACCTCGTACACCGTCAGCTTCACCCGCTGCCTACATCTCCCATGTCGCTGCCGCCCACACCGTCAGTTCCAGGAAGGTGGAGTCAGTGTTTGATGGGTTCCCGCTTTCGTTGTGAGCGTGAGGGTACGGAGCCAGATCGGAAGTAGATGCGGTGCTTTCCCTGTCATCCGGTAAACGCACAACAGAATAAGTTGGATTCCCTTCCACAAGCTCCACTGGATCGCAAAAGAAGTCGCCCCTTTTTCGCAAATGTCTACGCAGCAACGCAGTTCCGGGTGTCAACAGCCATGAAGGTAGCGTCATTATACCATTCACGGATCTTTGAGGAAAGCGAAACAGTCTCTCGTGGGGCCTTTCATTAGTAGTCAGGCAAATGAGCGATCGGACGGCGTGAAGAGCCTCGGCCAACATCTCATCCCATCTATCCTCGGGAAGACCACGTCCGTGCAACAATTGAACACTTCGCCAAATGGTTTGGTTGAACTGTTCGCACTAGCTGATCCCGTAGGGTGGTAGGCGGTGGACGAGTTGAAAGAAATGCCTCGAGCGGAAAGGTACGTCGGAGTCTCTTGACTAACACACGGTGAGCCCCGATGGCTGTGGACGCAGCTAGGAAAACCAAAGACGCAAAACAGAGATGACACACAAGCAATTACAGTGCTCAACTTCATATTTTCACAAGGAAAAACAAAAAACGCGAGTGCAACAAAAGGAAAACGTAAATATTCATCTACGGCGAGCAGAAGGTAAGGGCACTCTCCCCTCACCGGGCCTTTGAAATCGAGGCTTAGACGGTCCCACGGCCGTAAAACCTTTATCAGAGTTTGAATATGCGGCTAAAACGCAGCTTAATTTCAGGGCGAAGTTTGGCACGATCGACAGACGGTTTTCGTCTCCTCGCTGGAGTAAGACAAATTACGTTGTCGAACAAAGTGATACAGTCAAGCAAAACCAGGATGGCCGAGTGATTCATGCAATTGGCGAAAAGGCATACAGGGAGCGAGGGCACACGAACGAGATAAAGTACAACGTACGACACCGGGTTCATGGTGGATGTCATAATGAAGTTGACGTAGTTCTAAACACCACAAGAGAATTTTAGCATTTTTAAATTTTACCACGGTTCGTGTGGGAGAAAATGAACGAAACAGCTTCCTGATCAGTAACATTGTGAAATGGGGTCCTTTTAGAAAGTGCATCCATTTGCCGCCTCAATTCAAGCAGTGGCTTCCTTCTCGACAGCAGAATACCCCTTTTCACAAGCAGAGGGAGTTTGCGACTTAAAATGCAACAGGACGGCTATCTTGCGACAACACAGCAGCCAACGCAAAGTCACATGCACCCGTCGACTTCGAAGGGTACGCCGTCCTGAATAGAGCCTAGACCAGCGTCACATAGATCGTTTTTCAACGTTTTGAATGCAATCACAGCTTCTTTGCTGAGGGGAAAGTCATTGCAATGCAAGAGGGGACCGTCTTTTCTGCAAAATTTAGGTATCTATTTGGCATAATATGAAAACAGACCAGACACTCTTTCAGCTCTTTTGCACATGTCGGTTCAGGTAGGTTCAGTAGGATTTGCAGACGTTCATGATCTGGCTTGATTTGTAGGCTACCAGGTAACCAAGCATCTCTTGTTCATTTACGCGAAATTTCGACTTTTCTTCATTAATGGTTAAATTCCACTCAGCAGCGGCGTCAACCAGGCATGTTCGATTCCTGTCATGTTCTTCAAGAGTCTCGCCAGTAACGGTCAAGTTGTCAAGGTAAGCGTAGACTTTCTTAAAACGATGTTTTCTTAATAAATTCGTCTACAGACCGTTGGAAGGCAGAGATGCCGTTGGTAACACCAAACAACAAGCGTTTGTGCTGAAAAAACTGACCATCAGCTTCACAGGCGGTGTAGTGCCGTTTTTCAGGTAACAGAGGCACTTTTTCTTTTCACCTTGTTTCACAGCCAGATCTTGCGCTCTCCAGTGGGACCTGACTAGTTCGACAATATCCGCATCCAGTAGTCGCTGCACTTCAGATCTGATGAACTTCGTATCTTCAGAGCTATAACGTCGAGAGGGATCAGCGATTGGTTTGCAATCTAGGAGAAGGAATTCAAATAAACGTGAAGGTTCCAAATCGGCAGCAGCGACAGCTGTGCGACCAGCATCAGGGGATTCGGATGAGGTAGCTATCGTTAAGACTTTTTGTTGCCCACTCATCACCAACGTAACGGACGACCGCTGTCTAAGTAACGTTTGACCAACTAGGACATCAGCATAAAGGTTCTTCAGGACTCTTGAAATTTGATGACGCGTAGGTGTGGTCAAGGAGTTTTAAATCTGCCGTGGCCTCCGATTTCAACAGAAATTTCCGACGAAGCCATACCGATAGAAGACCTGTCTCCATACACAGATAAGTTTATTCGATCAGAACCCAATCCGAAACGTCGACGTCGAAGAAGTTTTCAGACGTGCCAGAGTCAATGAGACCTGTACAGGTGAGTCATTCAACGTCCCAGGTGCAACGGTAGATCCTAAACTCGATGGAGCAGAAGCAAGGAATGGTCGGCTCAGACGGAGCAGGCGCAGTGATAGCAGCCAAAGCAACATTATTTGATGAACCTTTAGACCGACAGACTCGAGCGAAATGACCCCGTTTTCCAATAAATTGACAGGAGACATTGCGAGCGGAACACAACGATCGGTACCACAGAAGCACGATTCTGCTTTAACTGGAGAAGAGGTTCGCCTCGCGGAGGCGGCAGTCTCTAAATTTGTAACATTCGAGTCAGATGCTAACATGGACAACGATTAATCAGGCGCAAGGGGCCCCATACAGGAAGAGTGGCAAATAAGCTCTGTCAAGGTTATCAACTAATTTAAAAGCTTGGTTCAAAGTGCATTCTTCCTTTTCAAGTTACGTTGACGAATAGCAGTAGACGCGAGTCCATTTATGACGGCGTCGCGAGTGAGTTCCTGGAGATACATGTCACCAGTTACATTGGAAAAAGGACGTGTAAGAACTCTGAAATTGACTCACTCTGAAATTGACCGCTAGCTTGACGACGGCTTACTTGCATATGCCGAGCATAGACATTCTTCTTTTTGACATAAGAACTTTCAGAATTTGTATGATCATATCATAGGTCTCTGCTTCTTCAACATGAGGGTAAACAGGAGAAAGACAGTTTATAATAATACGCTTTTTGTTGACTACAGGATCGTCGTCTCTTTGGAGTTCTTGCAGAGTAGAGATGAAGTCTTCGACTAATCGCAACCAGAAGTTAAACAAGCCAGCAGCATCAGGAGGCTCAGGCTCAATACGTAGCTCACGATTACGAAGTAACTGCTTATCCATTTTAGTTTCATGTTAATTAATTTGTGATACGCAAAACTTGCGAGGCGACTATAGTACGCTAGGCTTTAATCAACATAAACTCGCAGTTACCACCTGCAGAACCAAGCGCAGCGTCAACAACGGGTAATAGTGACAACAGCAGAACATCAACCCTCGCCGTGAAATAGAAACAAGAAACACCAAAGGCCCCGAGCTCTCGTGGCAGCAATCAACGTTCTGCGACAGAGAAAGGCGGCGATGCAGGAACATGGGAACCAGGGTTGCCAGATGTTTTTAACCAGAAATAGCCAAACACTGTTCCGAAAGGAGCCAAAATGAGAGATAAGTAGCCAAACACTCTGTTTGTATTTCGGTGGGGACGTCACCATGTTCACTCAACCGTGGCATGACCTTTTTACAAAGTTGGCGAAATGATTGGCGGCAAAGCATGGCCCATGTGCCCTCTTATGGTGTAATTACGAAATTTAGTTTTATACTGTTGGGGATTCAACATTTCTTTGTCAAAGTAGATGACAAACACAACACATAATTAACTTTATACTAAATCTGTTATCTGTTGGCCAACACGGCGGGTGCAGGTATAATTGTCCATTTGTCTTATTCATTCCCCGGCTTTCTGCTGGGGGGGTTACAACAGTAATGTAACCAGAAAATTTTTACAACTACATTGTTTTTCATAACTTTTTCAAAATGAACAAAACTTCTACACAAGATTAGCTAGTACAAGCAATGCGTAAGAAAGACAGTATATCTCAATCTTTACAACCTACACAGAAGAAACCATGCAACACTTGTTCCCAAACTTTTTTGGTGGCACAACATTTGTGGGTCCCGTGCTGTCACCGACCAAACTTCATTCGATCATAAGCTTGGCAAACCAGACTTGACACAATGCGGCATGAACGAAATTACTGTTATTCAAACTCGCACAATCCTAACAGGATTTTAAACCAAATAAAGTCTATTCAAAATTGGAACGCAATTATTTTAAATATTTCTCCAACTTGCTTATATTGGAAAAAGATGGAAGTCGACAGTGATTTGGAGATATATGCAAAGCACCTAAATTTAAGTGAATACTTTGAAAATACTCTTTGAGGACTTACAGAGGATGCGTATGCCGGATTGGATTGTTACGCACTTTGATTTTAATGTGCAAAATGCAGACATTAATTCACAGTTGCAAGATGAACTCCCTGATATGCGTGTGGATCTCGAAGCTCAATCACTGTTTAAACGATAAAACCTGCGTGGCAGTGCCATGTATATACCGCTGTTAATACCCGAAATTTTGTGCAGCTGTTGATCCGTTTTTACTTGCATTCTCAGTTTCCTACGTGCTTGAATCTGGTGTTAGTCATGCAAATACATTCCTAAAGCAGAAGAACCGACTGAACTCTGAGGAGCGTGGCGACATGCTACTAAACACACCAGCCTCGAGCTAGATAAAAATGCTCTTGCTGTTTCCCACAGGAAACACCCTTCTTATTGATGGGGTCTCAAATTGCAATGAAAATTTCGCCATTTTCATTGTTTGCTTGTAATAATAATAATGTTTCTTGCTCATTGCCTTTCAATTGCAGCTAGATAGATGTAATGTCAGTAGCTGGTGTTCATCCAAATGCCCCCATATTTGTGAGGTATTGGAACTGAGAAGTTCAAATCGTTCAGGGCTCGGTGAGATGGCTAGGATTTTACCAAGGGCTCGACAACCAAAAGAATTTGCAGACCCCGACTTAACATCTATTCCCTCAACATCTGCACAGTGCACACTGCCATCATTGGCTTCCCTGTTTTGGCTTTTGTATAAAATTGAGTTAAGTTTCAGACAGGAATTTGGAACCAAAGTCTTCACGGGCGGTTGGAAGTTCTTCGTAACCTCAGTGATTACAGACCCTCGTCAGAAGAGCAAAGATTTGTAAAGAGTGTCAATATGCGGTTCATCTGCATTTTCTGGGTCAAGCTTTTCCGACAGAAAAAAAGCCAATTTTCTTCTGTTTTTTTTTCAATTTGAAAAAAGCTCAGTGCGTTGAAAAACATCCAGAATTTCAAAGTCTGAAAAAAAGAAAAATTCTTAACCCTGCTCTTGGAGTACACCACTCTGGATGTAGTGTTGTACCAAGTGTTACGAGTTAGCGAACAACTGTTATTACAGTAAGTGTCTGTAATCTTGTGGTCCTACCCCAACGCCATTACGAAGCCCTCTGTGTCTGTTATTATCAATCTGCGTTGTGGAGACAGTGTGTGCTTGTGCTCTATGGACTTCGTGTCTGGTTCAAACATTGGAATTTAAAACAATGCA